>ERZ761607.312-NODE-312-length-94953-cov-14.020422_pt1 | contig 94953 bp, 94 predicted proteins | sample MGYA00511164_ERZ761607 | MGnify/ENA primary metagenome ERZ761607 (study PRJEB28899, sample SAMN02445080) | bioreactor sludge metagenome | biome: EBPR sludge | place: Australia: Brisbane, Thorneside Wastewater Treatment Plant | collected 2011-06-22 ...
TTTACTACATGTTCTGCTTTGGCCAGAGCCGGTTCACAGTATACCACCCAAGCTGGTTGGTATGACTGGGATATCTTTTCTTTGAACAAATCCAACTCCTGCGCCTTGCGAAATGATCTTTTCAAATTAGCCGGAACTGTGCTTTGAATAATCCTTAAAATCTTCTCCATAAAGTTGGTTAGGGAGCTTTGCCTCCTGCTCCAACGGTGGCTATGCGATTGCCTGCTTGTTCATCCCAAGCAAACGGTAATAGTATCGCAAGCCATATACCATGTGCTTGAAACTGCTGCGTGAGGGAGATTTTGGATCTCGTGCCAAGGCAACCAGGTAGGTATTGATCTCTTCTTCTTCAATTTCTTCCGGCAACTTGCCAAAATGAATAACAAACAAAGCTATACGCCTGATATAGTTATTTAGCGTACTTTTGCTTTGTCCGCGAAGTACTACTTGTTGCTCCAGCTTGTTGCCATATTTTTAAATGCTGAAACTTCGCTCATTAGCCTGATCTACAACAGAAAAGCCAAATATTTTACTATTAAACGAAAAAATTAATAGTGAAAAATCTCAAATATGGAAAGAAACAGGTATTTTTGAAAGCGTATCACGATGTAGCAGAATTTGGTTCAACTAAGGATTGCTGCAAGTCTGATTTGAATGGATTATTGTGCAAACAGTAGACACCAAAATCATTGATCACATATATTGCTGAAGGCAGCATAAGATGTATCAGAGCAAAACCCCAATAATTGAACTGAAATCTATGATGAACGAAATGAACGGCTGAATCACACTGACCGCACTAACCAATCCAATAATTGTGTTTGGCAATGTGCATGAGCACGTATATCTGTCAACCAAAAAACTATCAGCTATGAATTATAACAGCAAATCGAACAAAACTTCAGGTTGGCTCTTGCTTTTCAAACCTGTGTTATTGATAGCAATAGTCGTTTTAGCTGTTTTTTCGATTTGGCAGCTTTCTTCCGAGATCGAAAAAGATATGCGGAAAGATCTGTTAATTCAGGCTCAGTTGGTGGTCAGTACGATCAATGTTGAACGCATCAGGACACTGACAGGTACCGAAGCCGATCTCAATACACCGGATTATCTGAGACGCAAGGAAATGCTTGCATCGGTCAAGGTGGCCAATCCCAGGTGTCGGTTTGCATATCTGCTTGGCCAAAGGACTGACGGCCAGGTATTTTTTTTCGCTGACAGTGAACCAGCTGGAAGTGAGACAGAATCACCTCCGGGACAGATTTATGAAGAAATTCCTGATGAATTTTTAAAGGTTTTTGAAACCAAGACAGGATACGTAGAAGGTCCTTCACCTGATCGGTGGGGCACCTGGGTGACAACATTGGCTCCCCTGAAAGATCCAAAATCAGGAGAACTTATCGCCGTATTTTGCATGGATTTCAATGCGCGTTCCTGGCGTTGGGAAGTAGCCAAAAAAACATCCCTTCCCGCCAGCTTGCTTCTTATGGTGTTGGCTTTGATCTATGTGATGATGTTGTTGCGGGAACGCACCCATATCATAAAGCAAAACGAACAGAAATATCAATACCTTTTCGAAGGTGCTGCCGGTGGCATTGCGATTCTCCGCGGAGATAAAATAGAATTTGCCAATCCGGCGCTGGCCCGAATTGTCGGGCATCCGGCCAATACACTTTTCACTGAACCATTTATCACGCTCGTTCATCCCGATGACAAGAAAATGGTGGATGATCGTTACAATTTACGTTTGAAGGGACATGATGTTGAAACCGGTTATGATTTCAGGGTCATTGCCTTCGATGGTACAGTTAAATGGGTTAACATACATTCACAACTGATCCAATGGGAAGGAGAACCTGCCATACTTTCTTTCATCACGGACATTACCGATAGAAAACGAACCGAAGAAAAACTCGCAGTATTGTATGAAGAAACCAACCTGGTCAACAGGCTGATGCGTGACCGTGAAAATCGGATGTTGGAATTGAAAAAAGAGGTCAATAACCTGTCACAACAATTGAATAAAGGTATTATTTACAAAAGTGTGGAAGACTAATCAATGGATAATCAGCAAAATACGCATAACTTACAGGAAAGTATCCTGAGCTCTTGTCCGGTCACCGGATTACCCACGATTTCTTTAAGAAAATTTACTGATGTTCAAATTAAAGATGATTACTTTATCTCCCTTCAAAAAATCGGAGATTCAGTGGTATATATCGATGGACATGGAAATTTGAAAAATCACGATCTGGACAGGTTTAATGAAGTAATTGAAGGTTTTTGTAAAGAAGCTGGCGTAAAGTCGCCCTATGTCCAGATCAGGAATCTTGCTGCCATTTCAGGCCGGCTGACTTTCAGTGTAACCAAAAAGCAGATCAGTTATTTGTATGAAAATCAACATACCATGATAGGTTTGGTGATCATACAAGGTCCAGCATGGTTCAAACCTTTTATCAGCCAGGGAATGCGGTATTTCAAACCTGATTTCAGGGTAGCCACTGTGGACAACTATACTGATTCTATGGAAGCAGCACAGAAAATTCTGGCAGGGCAAATGGAAAATCCTTACGACACATCTGCAAAGGAAACTTCGAGATCCTGGCACCCGGACGAATTGATATTCAAACCTGAATGGGATTATCAAAGTTCAGATAATCCTTTTAAATTCAGGGTGGGGTGCATTCCTGGCAACATTCTTTTTACGTCCATTCACGGCACTACCCGCAATCCAGAGGACATTTTACTTGCCAGCGCTTTACTGGAAAAAGTTATGGACGAGAACCGGTTAACCAGTATTCCTTTCATGATCGCGGATTACTCTGAAACAGATAAAACATCCATTCAAATAAGACAATTATACGCCAAAGAAATCAAGCGGATCACAAGCAAAACTCAAAATGAAGATGTAACGCAGTTTATTATCAATGCAAGTATGGCAAACAAAGTCTCCATCAGACTTTTTTCCGCATTCGTGAGACGGAGTTTTATATTTGTAAAATCTGTGGCAGAAGCTTTTGAGAAAATCGACAGGATCACCGGTGGTGTCGGTTCGGCGGAAAGTGAAAAAGGTTTCTATGTTTCGGTCAAAGATCTTGAGGAATTAAGCAACGCTTTTTCAGTGTTGCAAATGGATGATACCGGAAATATTCCTGCAGTTGATGTATCAGCGGAAAACCCACTGGCTTACCTCGCAGAATCGCTTGAACTTATCAAAAGCGATTTGAACGAGCTTAGAGAGAACGAAAGACAAATGCAAAATGACAGGCTTCAGGATGCTGAAACTACCAGGAGACAAATGCTGAGCATGCTGGAAGATGCTGAAGCATCCAGAAGGGCGCTGGAAAAGGAAGAAGAATCAAAAAGAATTTTACTAGATAATATTCCGATCCAGATATGGTATCTGACAGATGAAAGTACTTACGGTGCAGTAAATAAAGCGCACGCCGATTTTCATGGGCTTACCACCGAAGACCTGGCATTTAAAAATCAGTTCAGTATTTTTTCAAAGGAATTGGCGGAATCTTACCATGAGGCAAATCGGGAAGTTTTCACTACCAAAACACCTGTTGTCGCTGAAGAATGGATGACACATGTGTCAGGGGAAAAACGGTTGTTTTCTGTGACGAAAACTCCAAGGTTGAAAAGGAATGGAACAGTTGAATATGTCGTTTGTTCGGCTACTGACATCACTGCCCAAAGGCAGGCAGAAGATGAGATCAGGGAAAGCGAAGTCATTCAGCGGTCTTTACTCGAAAATATTTCAGTGGGCATTATGCTGATCAATCCCAAAACACGGATCATAGAAAATGTGAATTCCTTCGCTGCTGATATGATCGGAACGATTCCGGAAAATATTATAGGCAAACGCTGTCATTCTTTTGTATGCGCGGCTATGGAAGATAATTGTCCCGTGTGCGATGAGCATCTTGAAGTAGATAACGCTGACCGGATTCTTTGTCGCTTTGATGGCACCAGACTTCCTGTACTGAAAACTGTAAAACTTATCAAGATCAAGGGACAGGATATTTTACTCGAAAGTTTTGTTGATATCTCTGAGCGGAAGTTTGCCGAAGAAGAATTGGCTAAACTTTCCAGTCTCCAGCAGATCATCATGAAAATGGCTTCAAAATTCATCAATCTCAAAATATCTGACATTGACGCAGGCATCAATTATTCGCTTACTGAATTGAGCCAATTTGTGAATGCTGACAGGGGTTATATTTTTCAATACGACTGGGGAAAAAATATTTGTATAAATACCTATGAATGGTGTAGAGAAGGTATTTCTCCTCAAATCGATCAGTTGCAGGAGGTTCCGCTTGAACAGATGCCCTGGTGGGTTGAAACACACAAGAAAGGTGAAGCTTTGTTCATACCCGATGTATTGGCCCTGGATGAAACAGATGGGGTAAGACAAATTCTGGAACCTCAGGATATTAAAAGCCTGATTACCGTACCAAAAATGGACGGTGACACCTGTTTAGGATTTATCGGTTTTGATTCCGTCCGGTCACACCATATTTATTCTGAAAAAGAAACCAACCTGTTGCTAGTGTTTGCTCAGTTGATCGTTAATGTCGGGAACCGGAAAAAATCTCATGAACTGATTGCACATCAGGTGAATATTCAAAAACTGATCACCTCCATTTCATCAGACTTTGTGAGTGCTGACATTGATAATATTGAAGACAAACTCGATCGGATGCTATGGCAGGCAGGGCAGTTTTTCGGTGTGGATCGCAGCTATATCCTGGTCATTTCCGAAGATAAACTGACTTTGACCAATGCTTATGAATGGTGTTCGCCGGACATCATTCCACAAAGGAACCGACTGAAAAGCATGTTGCTGGATTCACTTCCCTGGTGGAAAAAACAAATAGATGCCAGAACAACCATCCATATTCCGGACGTGGAAGCATTGCCGGAGGAAGCGGCTGCCGAACAAGACGAATTCCGGCAGCAAGGAATTAAATCTTTAGTGTGTGTACCCATTATCTCCAACAATCAGACAACGGGTTTTTTGGGCTTCAATGCAGTGAAAGAAAAAAAGTTATGGAACGATAACCAAATGGGTTTCCTCAAAGTTCTGGCCAATACCATCGCCGATGCATTTACCAAAATAACAACAGAAAAACAACTTATCAAAGCCAAGGATCAGGCCGAAGCCGCCAATCGCGCAAAATCTGAGTTCCTGGCCAGCATGAGCCACGAAATCAGGACTCCTATGAACTCAATTCTGGGATTCAGTGAGGTATTGCTTAACACAACTGACAATCCTAAACAAAAGAGTTTTCTCAAAACTATTCTGGATAGCGGAAAAACCTTGCTTTTACTGATCAATGATATTCTCGACCTGTCCAAAATAGAGGCCGGACGAATGGAAATCTCTCCGGAACCTGCAGACCTGAGGGTGATCATCCACGAAATGAAACAAATTTTTGATCAGAAAGCCAAAGAAAAAAACCTCGACTTCATCATTGAAATTGATGAGAGATTCCCGCAAACCGTACTGATCGATGAAATAAGGTTAAGACAAATTCTGCTGAATCTTACAGGAAATGCCATCAAATTCACGGATCAGGGTTTTGTTAAAATAAAGATTGAAGTGCTGAATGACAATAACGGACTAATAGATTTTGAAATATCGGTCATCGATACAGGGATAGGGGTTCCCAGGAAAGACCAGAAGCGTATTTTTGAATCTTTTACCCAACAATCAGGGCAAGATACGCGGAAATATGCAGGTACAGGATTAGGCTTAACCATTACAAAGCGTCTTTGCGAATTGATGGGCGGGAAAATAAATCTCGAAAGCCAGCAAGATGCAGGAAGCCGTTTTTATACAAGTTTTTATGATATAAAATACAGCGACAAGGTTATCGAGCAAAATGATATTTTCACCTGGGATGAAGATGAAATTGTTTTTAAAGGTTCTAAAATCCTGGTGGTGGACGACGTGCAGTTTAACCGCGGACTGGTAATGGCTTTCCTCGAGAATTATAATCTGAAGCTTTTTGAAGCAGAAAACGGCGAAATGGCAGTTGAGCTTTGCAGCGCTTATAAATTTGACCTGGTTTTGATGGATATCCGAATGCCCGGTATTAATGGATATGAAGCTACAGAACGTATTAAGAAGATTGAATCTCTTAAAAAATTGCCTGTTATTGCTTTTACTGCCTCGACCATGCAAAATGATATCATAAAAATGGAAGCATTATTTGACGGTTATCTGAGAAAACCGGTTCAAAAAAAATACCTGCTTAATGAAATAATTAAATTTTTACCATTCGAACATAGATCAAAACTATCTGAAAATGATCCGGAAACCACAATAATCCGGAATTCAGGCGATTCTTCTGACATTGGTGCAACCGTGAAACAATTGTTCAGAACCGAACTCTTTGATGAGATTGAAAAGCAATCCAAGTATATGATCATGGATAAACTGGAAGCGCTGGCAGAAAAACTGAGAGCGTTTGCAAAAGAACATCACATCGATCTTTTGATGGATAAAGCCAATGAACTTTCTGATGGCGTGGAATCCTTTGATTTCGATCGTATCCAATATTGTCTAAGTTCAGTATATGCCTTATTCGATGATGATACTGAATAAAAACAATTTAAATACTTTTGAAGTTATAATGCACATTGATTCAACTGACTGAATAAAACAAACAAAAAACACACATATGAAAACAGAACAATTACTTTATTCCACTATGAGTGGCTGGGAAATGATCACGAACAACAATCTTTCAGAAAAAGCCAATCTGATTTTCATTTTTGGTGACAGGGAATTATTGAAGCAAGCGGAACACATTGATTACTTAAAGAAGCATTATCCCAATGCTCAGATATTAGGATGTTCTACTTCAGGTGAGATCTGCCAGACAACACTTCACAATGAACACCTGGTTTGCACGGCTGTGTGGTTTGAAAAATCTCAAATTAAAACTGCTACTGCGACCATTAAGTCAATGGAAGATAGCTTCTCGACAGGTGCCGAAATTGGCCAGAAACTCGATGCTGACGATCTGATCCATGTCATGGTTTTTGCAGAAGGTTTAAATATCAATGGAAGTGAACTGGCCAAAGGTCTGAATAGTGTATTGAAGGACGAAATTCCTGTAACCGGCGGCCTCGCAGGAGATCAGGCAGATTTTAAAGAAACCGTAGTGGTGGGCAATCAGGTTGGCATCAAAAATTTTGTTTCAGCCATAGGATTTTATGGAAAGCATCTGAAGACAGGAAACGGAAGTATGGGAGGATGGAATTCTTTTGGCGCGGACAGATTGGTCACCAAATCAGATAAAAATGTATTGTATGAACTTGACGGTCAACCAGCGCTCGAATTGTATAAAAAATACCTCGGTGATCACGTTGCCGGCTTACCTGCTTCTGCACTTTTATTCCCTTTGAGCCTCCAACTGAAAGACAGGGATTCTTCTTTGATACGCACTGTTTTATCGATAGATGAAACAGATGGAAGTATGGTTTTTGCAGGAGATATTCCTCAGGGAGAATATGTTCGACTGATGACGGCCAACTCAGAAAAATTGATCGATGGTGCCAGTCTGGCAGCTGAAATGTCATTGACACAGCCCGGCCTTACTGAACCTGACCTGGCTGTATTGATCAGTTGTGTCGGCAGAAAACTTGTATTGAAACAAAGAGCAGAAGAAGAACTCGAAGCCGTCAAAGAAGTTCTGGGAGGAAAAACTACCATGACCGGATATTATTCATACGGAGAATTATGCCCCATAAATCTAATAGAATCAAAATGTGAATTGCACAATCAAACAATGACAATTACTTTGTTTAAAGAAATTTAAGATTCAACTTATGGTTGCATTAAAAAACAAATTGCTTTCGCGGCAAATCCAGCGTTTCTTTGGCAGCGGGCAAAGTGTTCCTGAAAAAATGATGGACTTTCTTCACATTGTGGAAGAAACCTATTGTGGCTATGATGGTGATATAGAATTATTGCAAAATTCAATTGAAATCAGTTCCTCGGAACTAAGATCTGCTTATCGGAAGCAACAGGAATATATCATCTCTCAACAGAATTTGCTGGAGAAAATTCAGGAAGCCATTTTTAAACTTCAGGATGAAAATGCTGCAGTAGACGATGAAATGAGAACTAAATCTTATGATTCAGATTATCTGATCAATATCCTTTTAAAACATATTGAAGAAAAAAAGGCTACAGAAATTAAACTCCGCAAATTATCACAGGCTGTTGAGCAAAGTTCTGCCAGTGTGGTGATCACTAATTTAGACGGAGAAATTGAGTATGTAAATCCCAAATTCACAGAATCTACAGGATATACGTTTGATGAAGTTGTGGGTAAAAATCCAAGAATTCTGAAATCAGGAAATCAGCCAAGAGAGTCCTATAAAAAACTTTGGGAAAATATATCTGAGGGTAAGGTTTGGCGTGGAGAATTTCACAACAGAAAGAAAAACGGGGAATTGTTCTGGGAGTCAGCATCTATTTCAGCAATAACTTCTCCCGATGGAGAAATCACGCATTATCTCGCAGTGAAGGATGACATCACCAAGCGAAAACAGGTGGAAGCTGATCTGAAACTGGCAAAAGAGCAGGCAGAAGCGGCCAATCGCGCAAAATCTGAGTTCCTGGCAAGCATGAGTCATGAAATCCGCACACCGATGAACTCCATTCTCGGATTCAGTGAAGTCATGCTCAATACGACCAACGATCCAAAACAAAAGAGCTTTCTGAAAACCATACTGGATAGCGGCAAAACACTTCTATTGCTGATCAACGATATACTTGACCTTTCAAAAATTGAAGCCGGACGTATGGAGATTTCTCCCGAACCGGCTGACCTTCGGGTGATCGTCAATGAAATGAAACAGATTTTCGATCAGAAAGCAAAGGAAAAGAACCTTGATTTTATCGTAGAAATCGATGCTGATTTCCCTCAGACGGTACTGATCGACGAGATAAGATTTCGTCAGATTTTGTTGAATCTCACCGGAAATGCCATCAAATTTACACACAAAGGTTATGTGAAAATTCAAATTACAGTTCTGAGGGATGAAAACGGATTCATCGATTTTGAAATATCTGTCATAGACACTGGTATTGGTGTTGCCGAAAAAGATAAACAAAGGATCTTTGAATCATTCACACAGCAATCAGGACAGGATACCAGAAAATATGCAGGTACAGGATTGGGATTGACGATCACCAAACGACTATGTGAGCTTATGAATGGGAAAATTGGTGTTGAAAGCGAAAAAGGAATTTACAGCCGCTTTTTTGCCAGGTTTTATGATATCAAATATAGTGATGAAGTCATTGAGCAGAATAATTTTTATACATGGGATGAAGATGAACTTATTTTTGTCGGTTCAAAAATTCTGGTAGTGGACGACGTCCCGTTCAATCGCAGCCTGGTACTTACTTATCTCGAAAATCACAACCTGCAGCTATTTGAAGCCGAAAATGGTGAAATGGCCATTGAGTTATGCAATGGGTATGATTTCGACCTGATCCTTATGGATATCAGAATGCCGGGCATGAATGGCTATGAAGCGACAGAACTTATTAAAAATACCAGGAAACTGGCTCACATACCTGTGATTGCACTGACTGCTTCAACGATGAAAAGCGACTTTGATAAAGTTCAATACCTGTTTGAAGGATATCTGCGTAAGCCTATCCAGAAAAAATCGCTGATAAATGAGCTCATCAAATTTTTACCCTTTGAACAACAAACTAAAAACGAGGCAGTAAGTCAGATTGAAACCTTCCCTGTAAACAAAATATCATATTCGGATATTTCTGCAGAAGTTAAAACCCTCTTCAATAAAGAATTATGTCCCGAAATTGAAAAGCAGGTCAATTGTATGATCATTGATGGACTCGAAGCATTGGTATTGAAGCTTATGGAATTTGCCGAATTGCACGCTGTGGGACAACTTTTGGATAAAACCAATGATTTGAAAGAATCCATCGAATCTTTTGATATTGAAAGAATTCAGGCCAGTTTATATGCAATTGTCTCAATATTTAACGATAAACCTGTCCTGGATGAACCAAACTGAAACACCAAAGGCAAAAGATATTATCCTGGTAGTGGATGATCAGTCCAATAACCTGAAAGTGATCGCCAGCGTTTTGGGTAGTGATTATTCTTTAAGCATTGCCAATAGTGGTGTCAATGCACTTAAAATACTGGAAAACAATATGCCGGACTTGATATTGCTCGATATCATGATGCCTGATATGGATGGCTTCGAGGTATGCAGAAGGATCAAATCGAATGAACGGATCAGACATATTCCTGTGATTTTTCTGACAGCAAAAACCGATATTGACGATATTATCAAGGGTTTTCGCTGCGGCGCTGTTGATTACATTACCAAACCTTTCAACGCAACTGAAGTGGATGCCCGTGTCCAGAACCACCTCAAATTGAAACATGCATTGAATGAACTGAAAGTAACCAATCACAAATTAAACGAACTCAACGCGACCAAAGACAAATTCTTTTCCATTATCGCACACGACCTCAGAAGCCCTTTTACCTCCATTTTGGGTTATAGTGAATTATTGATCCAACAGATTAAGGAGAATAACTTTGAAAGCATTTCACAATATGCCGGGATCATAGAACAATCCTCCAAAAAGGCGATGGATTTAATTACCAATCTGCTTGAATGGGCCCGCTCGCAAACAGGAAGAATAGCATTTACCCCCGAAAAGCTGGACATGGTTCAATTAGTTGATGAAACAGCCAGAATGTTTGAACAGATTGCTTTCCTCAAAAACATCTCCATCAAAAGATTACTGCCCGAACATTTAGAAGTTTTAGCTGATAAAAATATGATCAGTTCAGTGATCCGAAACCTTATTTCAAATGCTGTAAAATTTACAAGGCAAGGAGGAGAAATCTCTATAACTACCCGAACAGAACCGCATGAAATCATGGTATTTATAACCGATAATGGCGTAGGTATGGATAAGCAACGACTTGAAAAAGTTTTCCGTATTGACAATACCCACTCAACATACGGCACGGCCGATGAAAAAGGCACAGGATTAGGTTTGATCCTGTGTAAAGAGTTTGTTGAAAAACATGGTGGAAAAATCTGGGCTGAAAGCAAAGAAGGTGTAGGTTCAGTATTTTCATTTTCTATTCCACGTTGAGGCATTCCTGAACCATACACGATCTCTTTCATTTGAGTGAATGATAATTTTTGTTGCATAAGCCACTTAAAATAAGCTTTCCATTGATCAGATTTCTATTCAGCATATTTTTTTTTTGCTTTACATCTCAATTATGGAAAGAATCTGGTATTTTTGAAAGCAATTCCTGCCTATGCAGAATTTTGCTTAACACGTTATAGCAAACAAGTATTGTTTTGAAGTGAAATACTATAGTGTCAAACCGTATTTATATGAAAAGTTAAATCATTATAAAATGTTCTTTATGAGAAAAATACTACTGTTGTTCATGATGAGTCTGCTTTCGGGTTACATGATGTCACAAAAGCTCCTTGTAACAGGAAATGTGGTTTCTGCCAATGACAAAACTCCGTTGACTGGGGTTACTGTGATCGAGAAAAACACTCAAAACGGCACGATCACAGATCTGGAGGGTAACTTTTCCATCGAGGTTTCAGCGGACGGAATTTTAAACTTTTCTTTTATAGGGATGAAAACCGTTGAAGAAAAAGTTGGAGGCAGAAGGAAAATCATGGTAGAAATGGCTGACGATCACGTAAAACTGGATGAAGTATTGGTAGTTGGCTATAGCACATCAAGCAAAAAGCTGATTTCCGGATCTGTTACAGCCGTTAGTGAAAGTGAAATTAAAAATGTTCCCCTGAGAACCATTGACGGTGTTTTACAAGGTAAAGCAGCCGGAGTATCCATTACCCAAAATTCAGGAACTCCAGGCGGACAAAGTGCGATCAAACTTCGTGGAGGAAGCTCGATCAATGCGGGTAATCAGCCATTGATCATCATTGACGGAGTACCTGCGATCACCGGCAGTTTTGGCCAGATCGGTTATAGCGGACAGGAAATCGACGCACTTTCAGACCTCAACCCGGGCGATATTGAGTCCTTTACCATCCTTAAGGATGCGTCTGCAACAGCTATTTACGGTGCCAGAGGATCCAATGGTGTCATTCTGATCACCACCAAAAAGGGAAGTCAACAAAAAACTGAAGTGAACCTCAGTACTTCCTATGGTTTTCAATCCTTCCCTGAAGAGAGAAAATTGAAACTTATGAATGCCCGGCAATGGAATGAATATAAAGGAACTGATGTTCAAGGAATCGACACGGATTGGATGAAGGAAATCCTGCAGGTAGCTCCCACTTCCAATACTGAACTGTCACTGAGCAGCGGAAATGACAAAACCCGGATATTTCTATCCGGCAACTTCTACAATCAGGTCGGTACAGTCAAAGGAACTTCTTTTGACAGATATTCCGGGAGGCTGAATGTTGATCATAAGATTTTGAAAAATCTGAGCATTGGCGCCAGTGTCTCTATGGCGAGTTCCAAAAACAACAGGGTAGAGGGAGACCAGACCTTATTTGGGCCATTACCAAATGCTTTGTCCATACCTGCCATTTATCCGGTTTACAATGAAGATGGCTCTTATAATGAAGATGGTCCTTATGCCAATCCCGTTGCCATTTCCAATGAAACAGTCAATGTGGCACATACCAACCGAAACGTTGGAAATGCTTTTCTGGAGTACAAATTCCTCGATTACTTTACATTCAACACCAAATTCGGCATTGATAATTATAACCTGAGAGAACACGGTTATGATCCTGTGACTGTACGCCAGGGTGCTAAATATAATGGTTTGGGAATTGAGGGAACAACTTTTGTCAGTAATGTTGTGTCAAGCAATGTTTTACAATTCGTCCGCACTTTTAAGGACGACCACAATCTGGAAGCATTGGCTGGTTATAGTTTTGAAAAATATGCCCGTAGGAATACCTATATAGAAGGGATTAATTTCCCGAATGAAAACTTGCAGTATATCACCTCTGCCGGAACCATCAGGGCTGCTTCTGCCTTTGCAATCGACAGAGGAATGAATTCATGGTTTTCTCAGATAAAATACAATTTTAAATATAGATACATATTCACACTGACCGGAAGAGCTGACGGATCTTCAAAATTTGGCACAAACAACAGGTATGGATATTTTCCGGCAGTTTCTTTCGCCTGGAGAATGAATGAGGAAAACTTCCTAAAAAATATCCGACAGATCGATGATTTTAAATTAAGGATCAGCATCGGAAAAACTGGAAACGATGCCATCGGTGATTTCAATTCTCTGGGATTATATAAAGGCGGATATAATTACGGAGGCGGTGCAGGAATAGCCCCGACCCAATTGCCCAATCCTGACCTGAGATGGGAAACCACTCTTCAGACTGGTATCGGATTCGACCTCGCTTTGTATGACAACAGGATTGGCCTGATTGCAGATTTATATTATAACAAAACGACCGATCTGCTGCTCGACAGGCCATTGCCACCATCCACAGGATTTACCAGCATAACCACGAATATCGGAAGCCTTGAAAATAAAGGACTGGAATTGGTTTTGAACACCGAAAATCTCAGAGGTAAATTCAAGTGGAATACTTCAGTAAATTTCTCTGCCAACAGAAATAAAATCCTGGAATTGTATGAAGATCAACCCATTGACGATCAGGGAAGAGGTGGTAACAGGGTTGCCGTTGGAGAACCGATCGGGATTTTCTACGGATATCGTTGCCTTGGTGTGGATCCGACTACCGGAAATTTGGTTTATGATGACATTGATGGAAATGGAGAGATCACTGCAGACGACCGGACCAAAATTGGTGATCCCAATCCTGATTTTATCTTAGGTATCACCAATAATTTTTCTTTTAGAAATCTTGATCTGAGCATTTTCCTGCATTCCATTTATGGGAATGATGTTTTCAACGGTACATTGATTTACCTGGAATCCGGGGTGGGTGAAGATAACCAGACAGTCAATATGGTCAACCGCTGGCAAAAACCGGGTGATATCACCCAATATCCTAAAGCGGGTGATACCTTCAAATCCTCCCGATTCATAGAGAATGGTTCCTTTTTAAGGATTAAAAATGTGAGCTTAGGTTATAATCTTCCCAAAAATTTCATCAAAATACTGAAAATTAAATCTTTAAGGTTCTTTGTGACCGGACAAAATTTATACACATTCACACCTTATTCAGGGATGGATCCTGAAGTCAATTACTATAGTACTGATAATGTGGTAATGGGAACTGACTTTTTTACATACCCACAATCGCGTACATTCCTGTTCGGGCTGAACATAGGTTTGTAAATGGGTGTACAACAGAAAGTTATTATTATGAATCACAAACAGAAAATTATTAATATGAAATTTTATATATCACTGTTTATCTTCGTTATCGGACTGGCATCCTGCAACAACATCCTGGATGTTTATCCGGTAGATGCGATATCTGACCAGATCGCTATTAAAGATCGCTCTGGTTTGGACAAAGCGCTTACCGGCTCTTATAATGCTTTACACTCAGTAGGCTTGTATGGAAGATATCAGGTTATTGCCGGTGATCTGGCAGCGGATAACCTGATCTGGACAGGTACGACACAGGATTTTGGTCAAATGCTTATCAAGCCGATCCCTTCTGATAACTCTATAATTGATGCCATGTGGTCAGGCGCCTATGACGGGATCAACAGAGCTAACAACATCATATATGCTTTGCCGTCGATCTCTGATCTTACCGAGACAGAAGCAAACCAGTTTTTGGGAGAAGCATTATTTCTCAGATCTTTATTATATTTTAACCTTACCAGTTATTTTGGGGATATACCTTTCAGATTGTTACCAACTTTGGATCTGAGCAACATCGATCTGGAAAGTTCTCCAAGGGCTTTGATTCTGGAACAAATCACTGACGATCTTCATGATGCTGCAAAATTGATGTCAGGTCAGAAAGCTCCGGGTCATGCCAACGATCTGAGTGCTCAGGCTTTGCTCGCAAAAGTTTATCTGACACGGTATCATATGACCGGAAACAGAATTTTCGCTGACAGCTCCGCAATCATTTCCGGCAGAGTCATTGATGATGGAACCAACCCAATCTTTGAGGTGGTGTTTGATTTGCAAAATTTCAACAGACTGGCACAGTATTTTTATAGCAGGTCTTTTGCAGGAAGGTATGAAATAGCGCCTTCTACAGAATTGATCAATAGTTTTGAAACCGGAGATCTGAGATTAGGCTCGTCCATAGCCTATGATGATAAAAACAAACCTTATTGTATCAAATACAACGATGTGGCTGGTGGTGCAGATAATGTACAAGTGATCAGAATAGAGGAAATGTATCTGTTAAGGGCAGAAGCACGGGCATATACTGATGGGAATATTGCAGATATCCAGGCAGATATTAACTATATCAGGAACAAAGCCGGGTTGGCAAATACCAGCGCATCAAATCATACCGATCTCAAAATTGTCATTGAAAATGAAAGGAGGCATGAATTTGCTTTTGAGGGACACAGATGGCTGGATCTGGTACGGACAAACAGGGCAACTCAGGTCCTTGGGATAAGTTCAGATCATTTATTTTTCCCGATCCCGATTTTTGAATTACAAACTAATAAAAAACTATAAATATTTATTTCTGTGTGGATCACCGGTAATTACAACACTGATCTGGTTTTCATTAAGAATAAACCCGGTCACTTATACCGATTAATCCAAAACAGGATTTAGTTTATTAATATTACCAAATTAAACAGCGATGAATATGAAGAAACTAATGCTGATTTCAATGGTTATTTTCGTAACCGTAGGGTTTTACAGCTGCGAAAAATATGAATTGGGGATCCCTGCTTCCAGTACCGTGGCTGATTTTTCATACTCCGTCACAAACAACGGAAATGCACCCTGTCAGGTGACATTTATCAACAAATCTTTGAATGCTAAAGGATATTTTTGGGACTTTGGTAACGGGATCACGTCCACGGAAGAAAATCCGGTCATTCACTTTGATACCCCGGGTCTGTTTACCGTAAAACTAACTTGTACTCCTGAAAATGATGTACATTATAATCAATTGATAAAATCCGAAGCCATCAATATTAAAGATCCGAATGCCGGATTGACGCAGGTTCTATATTTCACTTCAAGGAATGCTTCAGGTGGCGGGGTCCATATGATCATGCTGAATGACCAAACACCGGTTGTTCAGAATTTTGAAGCGGTTACTTTATCAAGACCTTATGGAATCGCAGTTGATACAGCGCGACACAAAGTGTATGTATCTGATTACAGCCTTGGACTTATTTACCGCTTTGATGCAGATGGCAAGAATCCGGAAAAAATTCTGGACGCATCAATAGCAGGACAAGAGATAACAGGGTCACCCGAGGGACTTATGGTAGTGGAAGATAAATTGTACTGGGGTTCTCCCGGAGGAATTTTTCGGTCAGACCTGGACGGCAAAAATCCTGAACACTATATCAACACGGGTTCTTTAAGCCCTGAATATCCTTTGGATATGCAATATGATCCGGCCTCTGGAAAAATTTACCTTGTCAATGATAAAGTTGATTTCCCGGGAGGATACTTTTCACTCAATTTTGATGGAAGTGCCATCACTGAACATTTGACTGACATCGATGGAACAGCGATCGAAGTGGATCTGGCAACTAAAAAAGTATATATTACTGCATTCGGAGTTACAGGCACACCAATTACTGAAAATGGTCTGTATATGTGTAATTTAGATGGATCTTCCCTCGTTAAAATCGGGGATTTTGGCTCTAAGGCAACCTGGGGAATTGCCGCAGATCACAAAAGGAACAAACTTTTCTGGGGATTCAAGAATTCAAATTCAGCTCCTGACGGCAAAATTATGAGATCCAATTTGGATGGTTCTGATCAGGAAGACTGGGTCACAGGTGTCAGCCCGCATGCAATGCAAATCTCCTGGATAAAATTATAATCTATATGGGTGGATTGAAAGGAACTCTGATTTGATTTCAATTATGATTTGACCCATCAAACTGATAATAGATAAATTCTCAATAAAAAAAGGCAGCCACGGGCTGCCTTTTTATTTAAAACACTCAATACAAGCTATTTTGGAAAGTTTGTATTTTAGACCATTATAGTATATTTATCTTTTTGACCACCGATTGATCTTTGTTTTTTATCCGAAGGATGTATAATCCTTTATTGAGATGCTGTACATCTATGGCAGTTTGAGTATCTGACGGTTGTTCAGCATACACAAGTTTTCCTTCAGAAGTTAACAATTCAATACCTGATCCTTTTTTCATACCCTTTATGAGTAATCGGTCTTTAACCGGGTTAGGGTAGACTATCAATGCACGATCAGTCCCTGAAGATACAAGACCTGAACTCAACGTGTTCTCAACGACAATGGCATCAATCAGCAACCTGTATTGATCAGAACAATCATAATGGATCCAGGCAAGGTATACTTTCTGTCCGATATAAGGTGTCAGATCGATCATTCTTTCTGGCCAGCCTTCGTATGCATCGTATCCTGTTGTTTCTTCAAACAGGATGACATTAAAATCAGAAGTATCTGTTCCTGTAGTTGAGATGCATAATTTGTAGTGATCCTCAAAATAGGTATCATCTGCAGCACCCACAACATAACTTAAAGTTACATCTCCTGATAAACCAGTCAGGTCAATTTCAGGAGTTACCAAAAAATTATAAGGAAACAATATAACATCTTCTGACCATGATTCAGAATAAATATATTTATCTCCTGCCGAATTTTCTCTGAGTTTCCATTTGTATCCATCACCGTCACCATCTATATTCAACCAGTTTGCAGGAAGATTCTCTGAGTCATTGAAATGCTCTTCCAATAAGACCGTTTGCCCGAAAAGGCTGATGCCAGAGAATAAAAAAATCAAGAAAAGTAATTGTTTGATCATAATCAAAGGTTTTTATAAATTAAAGATTAACAAATATATCATTTATTTTTGAAAGTTAAAAGAACTTTTCTTATCTGAATTTTAAAAAATTGAGTCTTCTCCGAAAAGTCTTAGCCCCCTGATTCCCTTCTGAGGTTTTCAGTCATCACATGTCTGGAAAAAGACTTTTAATTTGTTGGTTTTCAATTGTTTCCCTATAGTTTTGTGCTGATCAATGTTTCAATAGGTTGGGGCGAAAAACGATTGAAAATCAACAAATTGGACTTTTCGGCGCTGACTCAACGCTTCATTCTCTATTATATAACCAGTTGAATTCCATTTAATAAAGTACAAACTTTTTTATCTTAGATATCATAAATGAAATAATTTTGGGAGCTTACCTTGTCTTTCAAAACACGCATAAAGGAATTTTTAATCACTCAATGGTATAAAAATGATACACCTATCATGCAAAAACTTATTTCACTGGAAAACTTCATCATAATAATTTCATTTCAAAACAATTATTTTTTAAAAGCTTACATTTTTGTATATTTACATCGCGGGAATATTTCCTGATTGAACTTCAAAATTAACCGTTTTATGGACAGAATAACTACACTCGATGAATTTATCATTGACAAACAAATGGATTTTAAACACGCAACAGGAGAATTATCCGGATTATTAAGAGATATTGGTGTTGCTGCAAAAATTGTTAACAGAGAAGTGAATCGTGCCGGTCTTGTAAATATCCTTGGATTAGACGGAGCAACCAATACAACAGGAGACGATGTGCAGAAACTGGATATGTTTGCCAATGATAAACTGGTTGAATACCTGAAAAACAGCGGTGAATGCTGCGCCATCGGATCTGAAGAACTGGAAGGATTCATTCCCCTGCCCACCAAATCCGGAAAACTGGCAAAATATGTAGTTGTTGTGGATCCCTTGGACGGTTCATCCAATATTGATGTGAATGTATCTGTCGGCACCATTTTTGGTATTTACAGGAGAGTATCCGATCCTGAAGGTGATGTTGAATTGGCAGATTTTTTGCAAAGCGGCACTGAATTGGTTGCCGCAGGTTATGTATTATATGGCACTTCCACTATTTTAATGTACACTACAGGAAACGGGGTTAATGGATTTACGCTGGATCCGTCGCTCGGAGAATTCTGCCTGTCACACCCTGACATTAAAATGCCCAAAAGCGGTGATTTTTATTCAGTCAATCAGGGTTACTATCTTCAGTTTGACCTTGATATGAGACGCTTTATTGACCATTGTTCTGATTCCAAACGTAAGTTGAGGTATATTGGCAGTATGGTATCTGATGTCCACCGAACCATGTTCACTGGAGGTATATTCATGTATCCCAATACGAGGAAAAACCCTCAGGGGAAACTCAGGATTGTGTACGAATGCAATCCAATGGCAATGGTGGTTGAACAAGCCGGAGGAAAAGCGATCAATACCAATCTGGACAGGATTCTTGAACAGGAAGTCAAGGAATTACATCAAAAAAGTCCTATCATACTGGGTAGTTGTGACAATGTGGAAGAACTGATTTCATTCGTCAAAAAATATAGATAATTCAAAAATAATTTGTTGTTATCAGGTGGTTAACATTAATGCCTGAACGTATATTGTAATTGATATAATTCTTTGAAAAAATGACAACAGGTTATTTATTAATATTGAGTCTGCTCCGAAAAGTCTTTGCCCCTAAATTCCCATTGACGTTTACAGTCAGCACAGGCACTGACGTTTACAGTCAGCTCAAGCCTAAAAGGGGACTTTTAATTTGTTGAAATTCAGTCTGTTACCTTTAGTCTTGTGCTGACTTTATTACGTCAGTAGCTTAAAAAAAAACGATCGAAAATCAACAAATGGGACTTTTCGCTGTAGGCTCAAACTTTCAATTTACTTATTTAAAAAACTTATTGATTCAATCCGAACATCCAGGTTTTACCACTTGTAAGAACATTTTTTTTATTTTTTTTTGTTTTACCTTCAACAATTTTTTACAATCATTGTTTTGACTACAGTTCAATAAAAAAATATTTAAAACTGTGTTGAATGAAATTTAAAATTTTCATTGGTTTGCTGCTGATCGGGCTGATTGCTGCCGGAACTGGTTATTATTTTTTTCAAAAAAAGGTGACTCCACTGAATGAAGTCAAAGCAGACTTCAAATTGACATCTGATGAATTATACAATGCATTCGAGACTGACGAAACAGTTGCAAATCAAAAATATATAGATAAAGTCATTGAGGTTACAGGCACAGTTGATCGTTTTACTCAACAAGAATCTGGGGTGAACATCGTATTAAGTGCTGAAAATGCCATCGCAGGTGGTGTTAATTGCTCATTCAGCATTCCTCCCACAGAAGTTGCGCCAGGCACAATCCTGACCATAAAAGGCAGATGCCAGGGGCTGTTGCTGGATGTCGTTTTGAATAACTGCAGCGTTGTTCCATCACCATAGAACTTATTACAGGCATCATGTTTTCAAACCAGATTATTTCTTTAACCAACATATCATAATGAAGTATTTTAGCATTTTTGCAGTATTTGCATTTTTTTTAACATCCTGTACGAATTATAAGGAAGATCTTTTGACCGATCCCAATTTGTGCAAAACAGAAAATATGAGCTTTGCAGCTGATATTGCACCCATTCTGAACAATTCATGCGGAACCAGTGATTGTCATTCTGCCGGAGGTTTTGCACCTGGCTACCTGACCAATTATGCGGATATCAAAACGATGGTAGATAATGGCAAATTACTCTTCAGAGCTGGTGAAACCAGGGATATGCCTCCATCCGGACCCTTGACCGACTGTGAAATTGAAAAGATCAGGTCTTGGGTGGACGCCGGAGCGCCAAATAATTAAATCATTTTTTTTAATCAATTATCAAAAGAATGAGAACAATCTTGATTTTTGTGCTGGCAATCATGATGACTTTGAATCTTTTTGCCCAAAAATACATTACCCAAACTGGAAACATCCGCTTTTTCTCAAAAACTCCTGTTGAACACATTGAAGCTTTTAACAATCAGGTTTCTGGAGTATTGAATACAGACAATGGGGAAATGGCATTTTCGCTATTGATGAAGGCATTTAACTTTGAAAAAGCCCTGATGCAGGAGCATTTCAATGAAAAATATGTGGAAAGCAGTAAATATCCCAAAGCTACCTTTAAAGGGAAAATCGTCAACTTCAATAAAAATTCCATAACTGATAAACCATTGACAGTCAATGTCAAAGGTGTCCTGACAATGCATGGGGTCAGTAAGGATATTGAGGTGAAAGGCTCTTTACAAAAAGCCAATAAAGGCAATATCTCAGGGAAGTCTGTTTTTACAGTAAATTTGAAAGATTTCAACATAAAAGTACCTTCGGCTGTGAGAAAAAATATTGATGATAATATCGAGATCAATGTAAATATGAACTATGAAAAAATGGATTAATATTATGGCTTCTTTTTTCCTGATCTTTATGAGCACGGGAATGTCTTTTGGACAGGAAAACGATTTACTTGATCTGCTGGAACAAAAAAGTGCTCCGGAACCGGACTTAACAATTGCCACATTTAAAGCTACCAGAATAGTGACCGGGCATTCTGTTGAATGTAATGCGAAAGGAGTCATGCAATTCCTCATCAGCCACAGATTCGGACAACTCAATTCAGGTTTCAGTGAATTCTACGGGTTGGATAATTCAACCATTCGATTGGGGCTGGAATACGGTCTAACGGATAATATCAACATTGGCATAGGAAGATCCTCTTTTATGAAAACGTATGATGCCTCGTTCAAATGGAGGTTTCTCAGACAAAAATCCGGCAAATCCAATTTTCCTTTCACAGCTGCCTGGGTGAGTTCAATATACATAAATTCTACAAAATATGAGGATAATGTCAGAAATGACTATTTTTATTCAAGACTGGATTATCATCACGCACTGTTGATCGCACGAAAATTCGGAGATTTTGTATCCATTCAATTGATGCCTACCCTGGTTCACAGGAACCTGGTTTCCACACAAGCTGATAAAAACACCATTTTTGCTTTGGGTGCAGGCGCCTCTGTAAGGCTGACACCGTCGATCCGCGCCAACGCTGAATACTATTACACTTTGCCTGATCAGATAGTCAGCCCTATTGGAACCTCAATACCAACCAACACTTTCTCATTGGGACTTGATTTCGAAACTGGCGGACACGTTTTTCAATTGCATTTGACCAATTCAAGGGCAATGACCGAAAAGTTTTTGATCGATTCTACCACAGGACAATGGGGCAATGGAGATATCCATTTCGGGTTCAATATCAGTCGGGTTTTCACGGTAGCCAAACCAAAAGGTTTTGACTAAATGATCCGGGCATTGAGTGTACAACCTTGAGTCTGCTCCGAAAAGTCCAATTTGTTGATTTTCAATCGTTTTTTGCCCCAACCTACTGACGCTGAAGGTCAGCACAAGACTAAAGGGAAACGCTTGAAAATCAACAAATTATAAGTCCTCTTTTAGGGGGATTTATGGGGCAATGACTTTTCGGAGTAGACTCAACCTTTATTGTTTTCGAAAATCCAGATAGGGTAGAAGCTTTTCGATCTCATTGGGGTTAATGGTATAAATTTTTTTCAGCGATTCGGCATTATCTATTCCCTGATGTTGTAGCCTGTATCTTTCAATCTTTTTTGCCATATTCAGGTCAATATACGGATGTCTGGCTAATTCGTTTACTGTGAGTGTATTGATGGGTAGAAATTCCAGTTTTGCTTCATTCACGAACAATTGACTTTTCAATAATTGGAATACTGAATCCTGTAAGCCATAAACTTCTCCTATTTGCGAAACTGCATAAAATCCTCCAAGCGACTCCCGGTATTTGATGATCCGTTTTGACAATGACTGGCCAATTCCGCGCAACTGCATAAAGTCTTCCTGGCTGGCCTCATTGATGTCCAGTCTGACCGATAGATTTTTAACGTGACCGGGATTATATGCCACTTGTTCCTTCCGGTTGTTGGTAATGTCAATTGATTTTGCTGATTCATTTCTTACAGTCGACCTTTGTTCTCCTATCCTGATATATGATTCTACATGATCAAACCAATCCCCGGAAATACCATAGATTTTTTTTAAATCATTCTTCGACTTAAATTTTCCCCCTTTTGCGAGATACTTGGTCCAGTTTTGGGCAGTCTTTTTTGACAATCCCAACAAAACAAGACTGTCAAAGGAAACATTGTTCGGATCAAAGAAAAACAATTTATCTTTTTTTTGCTCATTCAAATGATTGAATTTCCTTTCAACAAACCTCCTTTTTTGTTTCGTCCTTTGCGGAATCGCATCATCTGAACTGTCAAAAACTATGTCTCTTTTGATCACGGGAGCTTGTACTGCTCGACTGGTCTTGATTTCAATGATGAGGATGCCTCCCAGCAAAATTGCAAAAAATAATAATATGCCTGATTTTTCAATATGGCTAAACTGGATTCTTTTCATGTTGATCGGTATTTTATTTTCTAACTCAAATATTTTCTTAAAATCTGCGACACTAATGGTATTTTTTATTGGTTCCTCTGGAAATAGTTGTTTTATTAGAATATTCGAAAATTCAAATCATTTGTATCATCAATCAACGTCATCAGTCCCAAATGATGCGAAATGCTCCCTTGTCACGGATATCCCAAATGTTTTCATCTGGCAATATCTTTTTGACAGATTTCAATTCCCAAAAGGGTAAGTGAGCAGGAAAAATGATGATCCCGGGAAAATTACTTAAAAGCACTTCATCGCATTTCTGATTTTTGCATGTATAAATCAAAAACGACATCCTGTGGTTTGTTTCATTTTTTGGCAATCTGAGAATCCGTTCATTACCCTTTACTAAATCCTGGAATTTGTCGATATCCTGTTGTTTGTCATCCGGAATTTTCCGGACATCAGCCAAAGAATAAATGTATATTTGACAACCCTTAAAATATAATATGCCATTAGAATATTGTATGTACTGATCAGCATAGTTTTCTGTTATACGGAGGTTCGTAATACGTTTTATTCCGTGTTTCATCCGGTGATTTTTAGATGTGTAATCACCGGTTTTTTGACTTAAAGTATCACTTTGAATCGAGTAGCATATTTTGTTGACAAATAAGTCGATGGATAAATCATTCTTATCGGAATAAATACAGAGCTCTTCATGCTTTTCCAAAGATCTTTGATGCCAATAATGATATCCTGCCAGGATCATTGCTATGCCAAATCCAATATATAAATAGTTTTTTTTCTGATGTAAAAATGCCAGAGAGAATGACAATATGACCATGATGAACAAAAATAGAGCGGTTTCGGTGATCCAGATGTTTTGCAATGAACTATAAGGCAGACCATCAATCAAGGCCATTGAATCCAAAAACAAACCTGATATCAGGTCGAGCAGGTAAGCGAACAGGGTGGTTGTGCCTTTGAATATTAATTGCTCCACAAAAAACAGAAGCGTTAAAACAAAGATAGCCAACGCAGCAGGTGTCGCTATAAGTCCGGATACCATAAAATAAATAGGAGCTATATGGAAAAAATACAACGAAATGGGCATCATGAGTACTTGCGCAGCAATCGACATACTGGTCAATTGCCAAAAATAATTCAATACCTTATTCCCGGGTGTCCACAAACTAAAAATTGGTTTGTAATAGCATAAAATACTGAACAGCGCCAGATAGGTGAAAATAAAACTCAGCTGAAACAACATGAGCGGATTGAAAAATAACAGGACAAATGCTGAAAAGGAAAGCGTATTAAGACTATTTTGATTTCGATAAAATTCCCTGGCAAGGATATAGATCGAAAGCATAAATCCAGCCCTTAAAACTGCTGGTTGGGCCCCAATCAGAAAAACATAACTCCACAAGCCTGAGAAAAGTATTGTATTTCGTATCAACCTGAACAATAAACTGCTTCGTTTAAGTGGAGCGGTGATGAAAAGCAGGATCAGCATGATGATCCCGACATGCATTCCTGATACAGTTAATATATGCCTGGCACCGGTTTTGGAAAAAACGTCCAGTGTGGAGGCATCCAGACCACCTTTTTCACCCAAAGTCAACGCTGCGACCAAAGCTGATGATCTTTGATGTGGTAATTTCACTTCTATCCATTTCGTTAAATGATTCCTGATCGATGCGAAATAACGGAATGGAGATAATGATGATTCCATGCCAATATACTCAAGACCGGATGTATCAGGGTATGCCTGTAAATGGATATTCTGGGCATGCATAAATTTTTTGAAGTTAAATGCCGATGGATTGCCATTGTTTGGAACAGGTGAAATGTTGCAATGAGTACGGTAAGTCTCTCCGGGAAGATATCTCAGTTCTGATTTGGTGGTGTCACGTTTGAAGTTAAGCAGTATTTTTTTTCCTGTCAGCATTTCGTAACCAGGCTCAGTTCTGATGATCCTGGCAATCCTTCTTGAAAAAAATTTATCTCCTTGAGCTTCGAGTATATTGAATTCTAAGTAAATGTTTTCAAGATAGAATTTTCCTACAGCCAACTGATGCAAGGAATGGTCATGAAACTGATGATATCTGATTACGGAGAAAATCAAAAGCAATGGAATAATGATCAGGTAAAACCTTTTGTAATCATATAAAAATGACCACATGATCATCAACAACGAACCCGTCAACAGAAAGATCAAAATGACGAAAATTGCCTGTCCGCTGAGCAATGTGGATGTCAGGATTCCGGATACATAAATGATCAGTAACCAAACAAATGGAGCTTTAGTAAAGGTGAACAAATCAGTAATTTTAAGGTGTAATGAACTATTTCGGCATAAAATTAATGAAGATTTGGGAAATTCTTGGTTTTTTAATTTATTTTTTTTGATTCATTCACACAAAACTTATAAATTGAGGCATTATTTTTTCCTTAACCAACTTTTTATATGAGAATTTTATTACTCTTGATCTGGTTGATTCTAGGATTTGTTTATTGGTTCATTTGGGATAAGCAGCAAGCGATTTGTTGCGGGCATGATGACAGCTCAAAAGTCACCGATGTTATAGATAAAGAGCTTTCTAAGTCAGCAATTTACCCGATTCAGTTTAAATGGGCTGAAAAACAAACCGAAACAACTTCATTGTTTTCCCATTACAAGGATTCCCTGATCAATTTACTGAATAATGACGGTTTGCTTGAGATTACCGGCTATTATCAGGAAAGTGAACTGGAAGGAATGCCCGGTGGTACGGATTTGGGCCTTTTGCGTGCGCAGGAGATCAAAAACAAACTTTTCCCGGAATTGAAAAAAGGCGAGTACAAACTACTGAGTAAACTCAACGAAAAAAGCTTTGAAAAGACAAACGATGCATTTCTCAGCAGCAAGATTGATTACAAAAAAGCGGAACCGGTGTTTTCTATTGGTAACAAGATCCTGTATTTCCCTTTCAGATCTTCCGACATCACAGTGGATGCAGAAGGAAAAGGATACCTCGAAGGCCTGGTCAAATGGATGAATGAAACTGACGGAAAGGTTGAGGTCATAGGTCATACAGACAATGTTGGTTCAAAACAGATCAATTTCAACATTGGCCTGAAAAGAGCTGAGCAGATCAAGAATTACCTGGTCACAAAGGGAATCTCTGAAAATAACATTTCAGTAAAATCTGAAGGTATGATGAAACCGATTGCAACCAACGATACTGAAGAAGGAAGGGCAAAAAACAGAAGGGCTGAAATCAATACTATTCAACAATAAAATAATCAAATTATGTTTTTATCAATAAATTTTTGCGATATCGCAATGTGGCAGGTGCTTTTATCATGGTTGTTACCTTTTTTGATCGGCCTGGCGCTTGGCTGGTTGTTATGGGGCAAATTTAAAGCAAAACTGAAAAAGAAAAAAAATGAGTGCGATGACCTGAAACAGCAGATCAGAAAACTTGAAACCGACTTAACCAAATGCAAATCAGTTAATAATGACCACCTTGGCACCATAGCCATCCTCAAAGGACAACTGAAAGAGATGGAAGTAGGTACTGCAAAATTGAATACAGAGGATGAAAATGCTGTTCAGTTCGGAGCGGGGGTCAAAACCTCCATGTTTGGTTCATTCACTGATGACAACCTTGAAGTGATCGAAGGTATCGGTCCTAAAATGAAGGAGTTTTTACATAAAAACGGTATTTCCAATTGGGCTTCCCTGTCCGCTAAAAGTCCTGATTATCTCAAAACTCTATTGGAAAAAGAAGGAGCAAAGTATCGCATCATCGATCCATCTACCTGGCCGAAACAAGCTGCGCTGGCAGAGACTGGAGAATGGGAAACATTGATCGATTTACAAAAAACACTGGATACAGGGAAGAAAAAAGATAAACATGTATCCAATGATTCCAAAATTGAAAGATTACTCATCAAGATGGGTATTCTGAAAAGATGGGATCAGGATGACCTCAAAGCCATCGAAGGCATCGGACCGAAAATCGAAAAACTTTTGCATCACGAAGGTATCAAAACCTGGAGAGCGCTGGCTGAAACTTCCCTGGACAGTCTAAACAGAATACTCGACGATGCCGGCAGTAATTTCCAACTGGCCGATCCTGGCACATGGCCAAGGCAGGCAAAATTAGCCGCAGAAGGCAATTGGGAAGAATTGGAGGCTTATCAGGAAGCTCTGAAAGGTGGAAGAGAAGTCAAATAGTTTAAAGTATTTTAGTTTTAAAATGTTGATATGATTGAACCGCGTAAGTTATTTATGCGGTTCATTCGTTTTGAGTGTTTCCTTCATTAATTTTACTATATTTTTAAACAAATTCAATCAGCAACAGTTTTTCATACGTAATTTGACTGCATGAAATCAACTCATTATATCGACCTGGGTAAAATGCCCTACAAAGAAGCATGGGATTATCAGCAAAAATTGTTTGATCAACTCGTTGATCGAAAAAAAAATGGTCTGCCAAATGTAAATTATCTTTTGTTTGTAGAGCATTTTCCTGTCTACACACTGGGGAAAAGCGGAAGTATGGAAAATTTACTCCTGAATGAAGCGGAATTAAAACAAAATGAAATTGATTTTTTCAAAATAAACCGTGGCGGAGACATCACCTATCACGGGCCCGGACAGATTGTCGTATATCCGGTGTTTGATCTGGATCATTTCAAACATGATATCCGCTGGCTGGTTCATTCACTGGAAGAATCGGTTATAAAACTGTTGCTTAGCTACGGTATCTCAACCAAGCGGATCAGTGAGTATACCGGAGTCTGGATCGGTGACGATAAGAAAAATATGGACAGAAAGATTTGTGCTGTAGGAATCCACATCAGTAAATGGGTCACAATGCACGGCATAGCTTTTAATGTCAATACAGATCTGTCATATTTTGAAAACATAGTTCCCTGTGGGATTTCTCCTTTGGAAAAATCTGTTACTTCCATGCAGAAGGAACTAGGTAAAACAATGGATTTTGATCTTGTTAAAACTCAATTAAAAAACGTACTCAGGGAAGTTTTTGAATTGGAGTATATAGCGTAGAATACCCAAAATACTGAACTTTTAAAAAAAAAATCTGACGTAGAAACTAGGGTTTGTTTCATGAATTATTTCAGTATATAGTTTCATTTTTATATCTTTGGCCTGTTAATTTAAAATTTTATTTTGCTTTTATGAGCGTAATCAGGTTTGGTGTTTCTCTTGAAAAAGATTATTTGGACAGTCTGGATGATTTTGTCCGGCAAAATCAGTTGTCCAACAGATCACAGGCCATTCGCCATTTGATCAACCGAAACCTGGTAAAGAACAAATGGGCTTCCAATGATATGGTTGCCGGATCTATTACCTTGGTATACGATCACCACAAACACAACTTATCTTCTAAATTAACTGAAATTCAGCACCATTATCATCAACTGATCCTTTCCTTACAGCATTTTCATCTGGATAAAGACCTTTGTATGGAGATCATAGCCGTCAAAGGCAACGCATTGATCATCACTGAATTGGCAGATAAACTCATCGCAGTTAAAGGCATTGGCCATGGTCAGATCACGATGACCCTGGCTGAGTGATTTTTTTTATTAAAGAGTAACACGAAAATGAAATTCGTAATACCGTTAAAGTATCTAAGACTTAGTTTGATCAGCACTTTTGTTTGGATGATATTAATTTTAATGTTACTGTATAATGTTCAGCTTTCAGGGCAGGGTAGTGAACTGGTCTGTCGTGTGACCGATGACCAGATTCTTCCAATTCAGGGAGCCAGCATTTACCTTGATGATCAGTTAATGACAACAAGGGTTGTTTTATTTTTCCCCCGATCTTGAGAAGGACTCAAAATTACATGTAACAAAGGACGGATTCAGAGATTTCGTCATTCCTGTGGTGGATTTGCTACGGGATAATGAAAATTATTGTACTATCCGCCTGGAAATGATCACTGACACCTTGCCGCAAATCATGTTAACCGGAACCAGGGAAATGTATAACCGACAACAGGAAAGTCAGCAGGTATTGAATTACAACCAAGATTTTTTGATCAGCCATTATTCAGGCAATTTAATGCAGACGCTCAGGAACATTCCCGGAGTGCAATCTATGGACATCGGTTCAGGGATGTCAAAACCAGTCATCCGCGGAATGAGCTTTTACCGGATTGCTGTGGCAGAAAGCGATGTAAAACAGGAAGGTCAGCAATGGAGTAGCCATCATGGAATTACCATCGATCCTTCACGAGTGAAAAACATTGAGATCATAAAAGGACCAGCTACATTAAAATATGGTTCTGATGCAATGGGAGGATTGATCCATATTTTGCCTCCTGAAATTCCCTCAGTAGATGGCTCACAGTTCAATATTCAGTTTATTTCACGTTCCAACACAAAATGGAGTGGCTTGTCAGGTGATCTTTCCACCAAAAAGGGCAATATATTTTCATACTTTCAGGCTTCGTATGATAGTTTTGGGGATTTCAGTGTACCAGCCACTGATTCTTTTTTGTTGCCGGCACCTGTAAGTTCAGAACAAGCATCCCATAAAGTTAAGTTGGGCAAAAAAGTATTGAATACTGCAGGAGAAGACTTTGGCTTATCCTTATTTACTGCTTTCAAAACGAAAAAACAGCTCAGCAGTCTTGAATTGAGTCTTTTTAAACAAAATACCGGATTTTTTGACTGGGAAGGACTGAAACTTGAAGAAAACCGCACCATCCACAGTGCAAATTCTTTTGATGTACTGAATCCCAAGCAAAACAATATGGATTTTAACCTGATCCACCATACCAGTTATTTGATCAATGATGATAAAATAGATGTTACCGCTGGCTACCAAAGAAATACAACTCAGGAGTTCAGTGACTTATTTGACCGGACAGGCAACAGAGCAGCGGACTTGAAAAAATATATTGACATGGGAGGATTGGACCTTCAACTCGTTCTGTCGGTTGCCAGTTTACGGATACAATATGCATGCAACAGGATTCCTGGATTGAGTATTAAAACCGGTATGAGCACTCAGTTTCAGGTGCATCAAAAGGATGGATTTAATCATATTTTACCTGTATACAATAAGAGTTCATCTGGTATTTTTGCAATTGGTAGGTTTCAGTTTTCCAAAATATGGACTGCCAATTTCGGTGCCAGAATCGATCATAATTATGTATTTATTGAAAAAACTTTGAACGCCGACCCTGAATTTGGCGATGCAATATTGAATGGTGAAATTAAAAAGCACTTTGTAAATGCCAGCTTTTCCGGTGGAATCGTATATATACCTCACGGTGACATCATTTTTAAGGTGAATGCAGGAAAAACATTCAGGGTGCCTTCTGTCTATGAATTGGCAGCGTATGGACTTCACAGACATGAAGGTCGTTTTGAAAAAGGAAATCAGGATATTTCCCCTGAACAAGGCTATCAGCTGGACCTGGTAGGCGATTTTAAATGGAAAACCGGTTTCCTGGCTATCAGCCCGTTTTTTTCCTGGTATTCCAATTATCTGTATCTCAATCCGACACCTGTTTTACGACCTGAAGGTCAGGTTTATGAATATAAATAAAATCAGGCAATACTCACTGGTTTCGAGATCAGCTTCCTTCAAAAAGCAGGTGAAATGCTTGAACTGAACATGGGTGTAGAGTATGTTTATGCTGTCAATACAGACCTCCGTAGACCATTACCTTCTGTTCCTCCTTTGAATTTAATAACCGAATTTGCATCAAATCTGCCTGATTGGAAATTTTTTAAAAACAACCGTTTTAGTCTGGATATGACAGTTGCATCCGGACAGATCTTTACGGTTCCCAATGAGTTAACCACTCCGGGATATTTAATTTTCGGAGCGAATGCAAAAACGTCATTTGAAATTAAAGCTCAACAAATTGATATGATTTTTAAAATAAACAATATTTCAAATACCCGATATTTCAACCATATCAGTTTTTACAGAAGATTGCGAATACCCGAACCGGGAAGAGATATTCAGTTGATTATCAGCATACCATTGGATTTAAAACATTATTTATAAAATTATTTAAAATGAAGAAACTTAGTATTTACATGTTAATGGCAGTGATGGCTGCAACGATTTCGTCTTGTACCAAAGATGACAAACCCAAAATCGAGGACATTGAAGTGACCAATCACGATGACGGAACCTCTATAGTAAAAAAAGGAGGAACCATCTCTGTTGAATTTGAAGCGATCGCCAACGATGATACGAGACTGGATTATTACCATATTGAAATCCACGATCATCCTGCATCAGGTAAAATCGAAGATGAATACAGGATCATCAACAATTCATTCAAAAATGTGGCTACATTTAAAGGCCTGAAAAATGCGCATGTGCATCAACATGTGGTGGTACCTGCAAATGCTAACAAAGGATCTTACCATGTTGTGATCACCGTTGTCGATGAAGCAGGCAATTCGACTGACACGGAAGATGGAGATACACATATTGAGGTTATTGATTAATCGCTATTGTTGATCGAAAATATAGATCAGACAGATTATTTTTAATTTGTCTGATCTGTTTTAAATTTAGACTATTGGTGAGATCATAGATCGGAATAGAACAAAGACTAAAGATAAAGGCTTTTATTAAAGTGTTACTTTAATTCAATTTACCTTAATTATTGAATTTCATATAGATATAAAATTATTATAATGAATAAATTAATAAGTATACTCATACTGACCTCCTTAATTTTGTTTTCCTGTGTAGACCCTAAAAATACTGTGGAAGAACAACCTAAAGCTGAAATCCTTTCTCCATTACCTTGTGATACCATGTATTTCGGAGAAAGTTTCAGTTTTAAAATCTCACTGAATGATAACACGGGTTTGGGAAATATCAGTTTCGATGTACATAATAATTTTGGACACCATAATCATGGCGCCCATGAGACCTGTACATTTGACCCGGTGAAACAATCCATCAATCCATACTCGAATAGTTGGATATTCAGTCTGCCAACCGAAAAAAATGAATACCTTTTTGAAGAAACCATCACCTTACCATTCGAAAAGACCGGAACCGGTAAATATGATACTGGGGACTATCATTTTCATATTTATATCACTGACAATGAAGGATATCAGGTATTCACAACAAGAGACGTAAAAATTCTTTATCGTTCGTAATATGCAATGATCATTTCAAAACAAATATGTATGTAGTGTTGCGTCAGCACAATGAATTGCGGCTGCTTCGGCTGCCGGATTATTTGAGATATTGCATGGGGTTTTGCCAAAAACAGCTTATCATTTGGTTAAAGCCTGGTTTAATAATTCTACAGCATCCAACATAAATGGGGCGGCAATTGCAGTTATGCGTCAAAATGAACAAAACAGTAGTTTAATTCATATGAATTTCCGAATGAAGGACGGGATAAAAACGCCACACCTGTCAATGAGGTCTTCAAAAAAAATAGGATTCTTAACTTCCTGATCTGTTCATAACCCTACAGATCAAAATCTATGGTATCCCCGATTTTGAATGATGTATCAGTATCTTTTTTAGATTTATCCTTATTTTTTCTGACAGTCTCCTCAGTTCCGGCATCAGCTTGCTCATCAGAACCATTTATTTCTTCAGGTTGTTCGAAGTTCTGCTCAACATTTTCATCGATCAGGTCGATCGCTTCATCGTAAATAGTGTCATCCGTTTCTCCTTTTATCTCCTGAACATCTGATGAAACAATTTCCGGAGTAAGATCTATAACTTTCGTTAATTTAAATTCGCCCAGCTTGTTACCAAAAGCTTTCCAACCTTTAACATCAATGAATTCAGCAAGACCAACTTCCATTTCCATCGTTTTGTTATCTTTCCTATAGTGAATCTTCACTTTAGGTTCCTGAGATATGGATGCAAAATACAATTTGGTCTGAGGATGTTCGCTGAGGAAATTAAACCGTTCATCTGTTGTAGTCGTTTCAATTTTAAAACGCTTGATCATTGACCATTCTCTTTCTCCTTCATAGTAAATGCAGGAAACGATTGATTCAGAGGTCCATTTGCTCAATGAGACTAACTGGTCTACCTCAAATTTCATATTATCTTCGAAAGATTTCTGTTCGTAAGTACCGTTTTTGTAAACTGCGAGCATCAGATCTCCTGTATCGAATTCCCCTAGATATACACCTCGTTCCTGAGTGTTCACCCGGCCACTGACTTCGTCCATCCATGCTTTTATGCTTCCGAGTGAAGACTTTCCTTTTTCAATAAATGTGATCTTTCGTACTGGAAATTTGGTAATGATATTTCCACCGGCGCTTCTACCTTTAATGGCCAATTCACCAAAGTCAAAATCAAATACTTTTTTCCGGGCGCTACATCCAGGCGTGAGTTGAACTGAAACCACTTCTGATTCACCGTTAGGATTGACGGAAAAATACAATAATTTCGAATTTGGATTACCCATGGTAAGGTCATAATCTTTTTCCCTGGTAATACCGGTAACCTGAAAACGCTTGGCGTAGGTCCTTTTGGATTCCCCGTCCACATAGATCAGGTTGTAGGTTGTGCGTTCATCATTCTTCTTCCAGACAGCCGCATAAATGATGTTCTTACCAACAAAAACCTTGTCTCCGATCCTGACCACCTGGAAGGTTGCATCCTGTTTGAACGCAATGACATCATCAATATCCGAGCAATCCATCACAAACTCACCTTCCTTGATGCCCATGCCAATAAAACCTTCCTGTTTATCTACATATAATTTGGCATTGTTGATGATGACCTGGGTAGCTTTGATCTCTTCGATAGTGGTAATTTCCGTCCTTCGTTCTCTTCCTTTACCATATTTTTCAAGCAGATCATTGAAATAATGGATCGTATATTCAGTTAAATGTTCAAGGTCGAAGGCAACCTGCTTCAATTCATCTTCGGTATTCGAGATCAGTTCATCATTCTTGAATGAATTGTATTTGGAAATCCTTTTGATCTTGATCTCTGTAAGTCTGATGATATCTTCTTCGGTGATATCACGCATCAGGCGTAGCCGCTTATCATCAGGTGATACCTTGTCTTCAGGGGTGGATACATATTTTTTCAGGCCGATATCGATCGTTTCAAGCACACTTTCCCAGTTTTCGCATTCTTCAATGTCCCGATAGATCCTTTTCTCTATAAATATCTTTTCCAGGCTGGCCATATGCCATTTTTCTTCCAATTCGCCTTTTTTGATCTCCAACTCCCATTTTAACAGGTTTTTGGTTTTCATCGTGGATATTTTCAGCATTTCGCTGACGGGCAAAAACAACGGCTTTGAATCGACGATCACACAGGCGTTAGGGGAAATGGAAACTTCACAATCCGTAAAAGCATACAATGCGTCAATGGTAACTTCAGGGGAAATACCGGGTGCCAGAATGATTTCGATCTCCACATTCTGGGCAGTGTTATCTGTAATTTTTTTAATCTTGATCTGGCCCTTTTCCGTCGCCTTGATGATGCTTTCGACCATGGTTCCGGTTGTAACCCCAAAGGGCAATTCTGTGATCAAAAGAGTGGATTTATCAACTTTTACGATTTTTGCCCTTACTTTAACCTTTCCACCACGCATACCGTCCTGATAATCACTAACATCGATCGAACCTCCTGTCAGAAAATCCGGATATATTCTGAAAGGTTTTTCCTGCAGAATTTTGATCGACGCCTGTATCAGTTCAATAAAATTATGAGGCAGGATTTTGGTGGATAGACCAACTGCTATGCCTTCAACGCCTTGAGCAAGAACTAATGGGAATTTAACAGGAAGATGGACTGGTTCTTTGTTGCGCCCGTCATAACTGGATTGCCATTCCGTTGTTTGCGGGTTAAAAACAACTTCAAGTGCAAATTTGGATAATCTGGCTTCTATGTATCTTGGCGCTGCTGCAGAATCCCCTGTTCTTATATCACCCCAATTGCCCTGCATGTCAATAAGCAATTCTTTTTGGCCAAGGTTGACCAAAGCATCACCGATGGAAGCGTCACCGTGAGGGTGAAATTGCATGGTATGACCAATGATGTTGGCGACTTTCTGATACCTGCCGTCATCCATCCTTTTCATACTGTGTAAAATTCTTCTCTGAACTGGTTTTAAACCGTCTTCCAAAGCAGGCACAGCTCTTTCGAGGATCACATAGGAAGCATAGTCAATAAAATACTCCTGATACATCCCGGCTAGGGAAATTATTTTGTCTGACTCCATTTTCCGTACTTAATTAAAGCATTTTAGCATGTACATGAACCTGCAAAGGTAACTAATTAAACAATATATTAAAATAAATTATATGTTTAATTAGTTTGAATATACTCAGAATGATCGGATAAAACATTCATTTAAAATGTATTAGCAGGAATTTTTCCGACTTTTACACCAGATCATTGTGAAATGACTTCCTTATTTTGCCTTTTGCTGAAATAATAGTCCAAACTGATCACAAGGAAAAATCCAAATGCCAATGTTGTTATGGTAAGGGCGATCTTCGGATGATCAACAAAGTAATCCTGTGGAAACACAACCTCCTCACTGATGATCTTATAATCAGATTTTGAAAGTGTTTCCAAAACTGCTCTGTCAGACTCAATTTCGTTGGTTATTTTGTTAAGCCAGGTTGCCGGAATTCTCCATGGCCAGATTTTCCATAATGATCCGATCATAAATCCGGTCAAAGCCATTAAGGTTTGTTGATGGAATTTTTTTAAAGTCCAACTGATCACACGGGAAAAAGTAGCAGCACCTAAAATCAAACCAAACCCAAATACAATCAGGATAAAAAATTGATCAAAATTGAAATTCGTCATGACGCCTTTGAAAGCAGCTAGTATCGTCGTATACATCCCAAGGATCAAAAGCATAAAACTTCCGGAAATTCCGGGAAGCATCAACGCGCAAATAGCGATGAACCCGGAAATAAAAATATACCATATCTGAAGATTTCCTGATGTCGGACTGATCATCACTACCCACAAGGCGAAAAATGTCCCTCCAATCAGGAATAACATGTTCTTTAAACTCCATTTATGTACCTGGCGAATGATCATCTGAACTGAAGCAAGGATCAATCCAAAGAAAAAACCCAGCAACGGTTCGATATAGTGAACCAACAGATAACTGATGGCAAATGCCCCGATCACCATTCCTGTTAACATGCCAATTCCCAATTGAAAAATGAATTTACCGTCAATTGCCTTCCAGAATCCTTTAATGTCTCCCTTGAATAGTCTGGATATATTCTGAAAATTCCATGCCTGTATAGCATTCAATAAACGCTCATAAATTCCGGTTATAAAAGCTATAGTGCCTCCTGAAACACCGGGAATGATTTCTGCAATGCCTATTGCCAGACCTTTTAATGAAAGAAGAATGTTCATTTCGTGATGAATTACTATTAAAATCTGGCAACAAAGGTATACTAATCTTTAATTGTTTTATAATTTCCATATCGCCCATAATCAACAATTGATCAACAATTCATATTATCCTGTTGATTTCAAGTAAATTATGCATTTGATTAATAGTATGCAATTATATGGCTAATATGGTGAAGGTAACAAAACGGATCGGGATTATTAAATTAGATGCTGCAATAGACCGGGTTTATTATCATAAGGTTTTTTTAATCTAATGACTTTTCAATGGGAAATATTGATTAATTTTGTTTAAACATCTGACTTTTGTATGATATTGGCCATTGACATTGGAAATTCCACCGTTTCATTTGGCATATACACAGATATGCAATGGAAAAAAACATGGAAACTGGATACAGTACGTGAGGAAAGTATGTACTATTATCAAAAAAAAATAATCGAATGCTTCATCGAAGAAAGTGTCATTGCCAATTCTGTTGAACAGGTAGTGATCAGCTCAGTCGTCCCGGATATCACCAATAAATTTGTGGATTTTTTCTCTGGTATGAAACAATCGCAGATCGTTTTGCTCAACAGGAGCATATATCATTTACTGCCTGTATTTACTGAAAATCCTTATGAACTGGGAACTGACCTGATGGCTAATGCCCTGGCTGCATACGAAAAGTTCAGATCGGCAGCACTAATCGTTGATTTTGGCACCGCACTTTCTTTCACTTTTGTCGAACCTGATGGCCGGATTAGCGGAGTGAACATTGTGCCTGGAATGATAACGGCGATAAAAAGTTTGTCCCTCCATACGGCTCAACTCCAGGAAGTACCTCTTGCAAAACAGGCAGATGTCCTTGGAACCAACACGATAGAAGCTATCCAAAACGGCATCATCATCGGTTATGAAGGTCTGGTAAGATTTATGATAGAAAAAATCAGGGAAGCAAAGCCATTTCCGGTCAAGGTAATTGCCACGGGTGGCCTGGCTGAGGTTCTTCCCTCAGACTGCTTTGATGAAACAGATAAAAATCTGACACTTGAAGGTTTACGGCTGGCTGGATTTTATTCAAAATTTCCACAATAAGTGTCCGGTACAGCTAATAAAGGTACATACAACCGGAAAATTTTAGAAATTATTAAAAATAGCATCAGAATCAAATGTCTGTCATCCGGCTAAGTTTTGAAGTCCTTAAGTAACATTTGTAGTTTTTGAGTCGGGAAATGAACCTTCATCTCGGTTTGCAGAGATCTTATGTTGATATCAAATCAGGTTCGGTTCCATATTGCTATTTGCAAAAATAATAAATGGGTCACATTGTAAAATAAAAAAATTATCAGTCTGAGATCCTGAACAATATAAGTCAATTCAGGGTTAATAAATAAACTGTCAAATTAATTTTAATTTCATTTTGAATCACTATTTTTGTGGAAAATTATTGATTTTTAATAAAATAGGATTACAGTGGAAAAAGGAGAATTCAAAAGAATGGACCCTGTTTATTCAACCAAAGTGAGGGCAGGGAAAAGGAGAACTTATTTTTTTGATGTTAGGGAAACTAAAGGAGGTGATTATTTTATTACACTTACGGAGAGCACAAAAAGTATCAAAAACAATGGATTTGACAGACATAAAATCTTCCTGTACAAAGAGGATTTTAACAGGTTCTCTGAGGCTTTACTGGGAATTGTGGATCATGTTAAAAACAAGTTGATGCCCGGATATGATTATGATGAATTTGCCAGGAGACAGGAAGAATGGGAACGCGAAAATGCAATGGATGACGATTTGGATCATGGCAGAAATGGCGATAACATTCAATGGTAATATGAATATTTCAGGAAAATAAGTTTTAAGGGTAGTTCTTATTATGAACTTCCCTTTTTTTTACCTGACCTGAACGCGCAAATGCCTGAGTTGAAATTGCACTGAGAACCCCCATACGGGCAGGCCCATACGGGCAGGCCCCATACGGGCAGGCCCATACGGGCAGGCTCATACGGGCAGGCCCATACGGGCAGGCCCATACGGGCAGGCAAACATCAATGGTCAAAGGTATATGATCTGGTATTTATTTAATTCTAAAATCCTTGATCAGAGGTGATTTATGTGGCTTTATTTCTGCAACATATTTCTTCATCATTCTGCTAAAAAACTAATTTGAATTTTAAGACACTAAAATAAATAAGCATGCATGTCGTAGCAGGCCATTATCACACCCGGGAGAAGGAAGACCATACCTTTCTGGAGATGATCTCACTGGAAATGAGGATGAACGCTCAGCAATCAGGAATGAGTCATTATAATATACTAAGAAGTATAAATGAACCTAACAAGTTTTGCATCATCGAATTTTGGTTGCAAAAATCTGACCGGGACAAATATGAGCAACTGGATTCTCACCTTTACTTCCTCTCTCTTCTGGAAGGAGTATTGGAAGGTGAACCTGATTTTCAATTGTTTGCAATGATCAAATAGCTTGAAAATGTTGTTTGTGTCGGGTTTAGATTGGTAGATTAATACCAGTCGTAGTCGAAAGCTCAACCTATCGCGGTTTAAAAAATGATCAAAAGCTATATTTGAGCTGAATTTTGATCTCGGTTTTATGATTGACCTCTCCATATTCGGACAACACCTCGAAAGGATAGTAACTTCTGGCCATTCTGGCTTCCACCACCATATTTTTAAATGGTTTATACCGTATGTTCCCATAAATTCTGTAGCCCGACCTGTAATAAACGGGGATGCTGAAAGCATACAAAAGATCATTTTCATATGAATAAATCCTGCTATCCCAGTTTTCAATGTCAAAATAAGCCAGTCTTCCCGTAAAAGATACTGGAAATTGCAATGGCTTGAATATCACATCCTGGAATATCAGCAAACCATGACTTGTTTCACCTTTACTGCTGATCGTCCATTCTACACGATTCCGCAATTCAATGGTCGGACTTAATTTGTATGCAATGTGCGCCCGGTAACTGGTTTTGATGACATCCGCAATTTCCGGAACAGAGGATGCTGCATCTGAAAAATTGTTTTGTTTTAGTTCACTTTTGTACTGAAAATACAACTGCATTTTCTTTCTGAGGGTATATTCTGCTTTAAAAAAATATTCATAACCCTGGCTGGGTCGATCTACCAGATATTTCAACCAGTCATATCTCCACAGATCAATATAGGCTTCCAAACGTATATTCCGTGCCAATCTGAACACGCCTGAAGCATAAATACCATGTTCATTGGATGCACCGCCGGATTCCCCGAATCCTTCTCCGAAAATCGTCTGATAGCCCGATGGATAATTCCTGTACAACAATGCAAGGTCCAGGTCTTTGGCCAGACTTAATTGAACCATATGAACGTTGGCCATGGATGACAGGTTCATAAGGGCAGTTTCTCCCGAGAACAAAAGATTTTTCCACCTTACATGATAATCTATCCCGGAATGAAATACTGTCTGTTGGGTATAATCAAATTTCCGGTACAATTCTTCCGGCTTAGTCAAACCAAATTCATAGCGATTCCCTGTAAAATTGAACGAAATCCTGATCGCTTTCGCATGGATGCCGGCTTTACCCCCAAAACTTAAAAGATGTGTATTTTGCTTGTCTGCCAATTCTTCCTCAGTCCGGTGAAATCCTGTCAGGCTCTGCGACCCTATTGTTATGTCAGTTTCATACATTGTATCCAACCGGGAATCAAGAAACCTGAATGAACAAAATGCAGTGTAATGGATGATTTTCGCTTTTCCGGAAACCGCCATACCTCTCATAAATCCGTTTTCATTCACCGAACCATAAGATCTGATGGATTTTGCCAATTTACTTATCTGCATAACGGAGGCTGATTTTCCACCACCGTAACTTGCATTGCTGATCAATCCCTGGCCTAAATGTATATTGAAATCACCGATGATCAACTGATCTACATATTTGCATGGACCCAATATAGCCAGGTATCCGGAATTGAAGTCAGGCACGGGTACGATATGTCGTTTGATGAGTGTTTCACCAGGATCTTTTTCTCCCAGATAATTGAAAATGATCCTGTTGTCAAAATTATACTTATACCGAAAAAGGTACTGATGATTATTCCCCGAGAAATTTGGTTTTTTTCCTTCATTTGACACATAATCCTGTTCTTTTTCGATAAAAGTTTTTGCTCTGATCAACAGATCAGATTTCCCCAGGCTGATCAGATTTTTAAAATTTATCGGAGTCCAGCGGATCTTTGATTCTACAGTGACGACCTGACTTAATAAACTGATCGTTTGCAGATCCAGTCCTGAAACTGCCTGGAGTTCGTGGGTGTCAAGAAAATCACCGAGCACCTTTCTGTGTTTCAGAATTTGTTCGACCTGGAGTTGACTCAAAATTTCTAAATGCATCAGATCTTCGTAACTGCAATGATTCAGATCCAATGGATTTTTCGATAAATGCGTCAGATACTCGATAATGGGCAATAGGTCTGTTTCTTCAGCCTCAAAATAAGTCTCGAGTTGGGATTGAAATCCTTCAACTATGTCATCCTGAGTAAATGCAAACGATCGCATAAACACTATGCATGCAACTAAAAGTATGATCTTTTGGAACATGGTAAACTGATTTAGAATGCTAAGGTAATAAGAATTAGCCAATTGTCAAGTCAAAAAGCCACATTTTTTTCTGAAAAGATCACTTCTTGCGATGCCAAAAAATAAGATTGGCACTTAAGATTAACCAGATTTTCAATGATACCTGGCCGATTTCAGCATCTGACAGGGGAATGAATTTTAAGATTACAATCTGAGATCAGCGTTTTTGACATCCTGCATTTAATTTAAAAAACTGTAATTATTTAGGTGGTTAGCTAATGAGTCTGTTAGGCCTGTTAGTCTCTTTGAATTGAGCGTGTACTTTGAGCAAAAGACACCAAATTTGTCCTGGAATCATAGGTTTTCAACCTTGGTATAAATCATTAGCTAATAGACTTAAGGCTAAAAGACTATTGAGCTAAACAATTACAAAAAACTTAATGTTGAGTCTGCTCCGAAAAGTATTCATCACCTCGAAATCACGAATTGAAACTTATGCTTAAAATACTTTTAGTTTGCAATTTAGTGTGTTATAAATTTTAATAGTATAAATATGTTTTAAAAAACTGAAGATATGCTTTATAGGAGCAGACTTAATGTTTATTTGGCAGAAACCTACGAAAGGAGCTATTGTCAGAAGATTATTATCTATTTTTGCTCAATAAAGGTCAATAATTTGATTAATTTTGCCCAGCAATTTTTTTTTATATTTTAAAACAGTCTTTAAGAGATGAACACAAATGATTATTCATTGAGTCCGAATATCCTTGAAAGTTATTTTGGCAAAGCCAGCAAAGAGTTTACGAAGGCAGACCTGATCCGATATATTGAGGATAAAGGGGTTAAAATGGTCAATTTTCATTATATTCCTGAAGATGGCAGGTTAAAAACCCTCAATTTTGTCATTAACAGCAAAGAACATCTGGATGAAATACTCACGTATGGCGAAAGGGTAGACGGTTCATCCTTGTTCTCCTACATAAGGGTCGATGCCAGCGATTTATATGTGATACCCAAATTCAGCACAGCCTTCATGAATGTCTTTTCTGAGATCCCAACCATCAGTTTTCTATGTTCGTTTTTTGATCATAAAGGAAATTTTTACGAAGCTTCACCTCATTACATGATCACCAAGGCAAGAAAGCGACTTGAATTGGAAACAGGGTTCCGCCTTGAAGCGATGGGCGAACTGGAATATTATATCATCACACCCAAAATGGAGTTGTTCAAGCCTGAAGATCAACGTGCCTATCACGAATCAGAACCATTTAATAAAACTTCTGAGTTCAGACGGGAAGCCATGCGTATCATCGCCCAATGTGGAGGCAAGATCAAATATGCACACGCAGAAGTCGGAAGTTTTGATGTGGGTGATAAGCACTATGAACAAAATGAAATTGAGTTTTTACCCGTAGTTCTGGAAGATGCTGCTGATCAATTGGTAATTGCCAAGTGGATACTGCGGAATCTCGCATATCAAAAAGGCATTCATATCACATTTTCACCTAAAATCACCGTAGGCAAAGCAGGAAGTGGTCTTCACATTCACCTTAAACTGATGAAAGGAGAAAAAAACATCGTTTTAAATGATGGAACACTTAGCAAAGAGTCCAAAAAGGCAATTGCAGGCGTACTCGATATGGCGCCTTCACTGACTGCATTCGGGAATACGAATCCGAGTTCTTATTTCAGACTGGTACCCCATCAGGAAGCGCCTACAACGATCTGTTGGGGCTTCAGGAACAGGGCAGTGCTGGTAAGGGTTCCCTTATTATGGGATCATGCAGAAAACATGTTGAATAAAGTAAATGAACGTGAACCTGGATTATTGCCCGTCTCACCTGACAAGCAGACATTTGAGTTCCGTGTGCCGGATGGATCTGCCAATGTACACATGCTCATAGCTGCATTGACCCTTGCCGTATTGCATGGTTTAACGATGGATAAAGGTCTTGAGCAAGCTGAAGCTTTGTATTTTTCCCCGACAGAAGCTAACAGTAGTGAAAAATTAAAGAGTTTTGATGTCTTGCCGGCCTCCTGCGTTGCTTCAGCTGCCGAGCTACGCAAGCAAAGGGGTTTCTATGAACATGGAGAAGTTTTCCCCGGAGAAGTGATCGACCGCATCATATCAAAACTTGAATACTATGATGATGCCGGCCTGATCAAAAAACTGGAACGCAATGTCGATGGTATGCTTGAACTTGTCGACAGATATTTTCATTGTGGATAAGAAAGAGGATAGTGGTTTAATGATGAATGATAAATGATGAATGATGAATGATGAATGGCTTATGTAGGCTTACTGCTCATTTAGAAACAAACATTCGGTTATAGGGAATTGACTTCCTGCAACTTTTATATTCAGCTTCAGGTATTGGATAATAAATGCGCACGATCCTTCAGGAAAATAATTATTAAAAAAAATAAATAAACTTTGATCCAAAAAATCCTGCAATCCTGAAAATCCTGATCCAGACAAAAAAACAGGTTATCATTAAACCACCAATCATAACAAAATATTAAAAAAAAGATGAACGTATTATTGATCGGAGCTACCGGAGCCACAGGCAAGGACTTGCTGGAATTGCTCCTTAAGGATGAAGAAATTAAGCAGGTAGATGTTTTTGTGAGACGCGAACTGAACATAAAACACGAAAAATTGAATACACACATCATTGACTTTGATGAGGCAGAAAAATGGAAACCTTTGGTAAAAGGAGATACATTGTTTTCCTGTTTGGGAACCACGCTCAAAGCAGCCGGCAGCAAAAAAGCACAATGGAAAGTTGATTATGAATACCAATATCAATTTGCAAAAGCTGCGAGGGAAAATAATGTACCTTGCTATGTACTGGTATCGGCGGAAAGCGCTTCAGCGAAATCCCCCATTTTCTATTCAAAAATGAAAGGCCAGCTGGAAGATGATGTCAAAGCACTTAAATTTCCCGCATTGATCATTTTCAATCCACCTTTACTGTTGAGGGAAAGATCTGACCGTCGTGGAGAAGTCATGGCTGCAAAATTGCTCCGTTTTTTCAACAGATTTGGGATATTGCGGTCTCAACAACCTCTACATACAAGACAACTGGCAGCTGCAATGTTAAAATCTGCAAAAACGCTGAAGAATGGTGTACATTCCATTTCCGGCCAGCATATTCGGAACTTAAATACCGATCAGTCAACCAGTTAAAAATTTACGAAAAATCAAGGTCAACAATAAAAAAAACAAAAATAACAAGCCCATACCTTTAACCCATGCGGTCAGGGTCTGCTTACGTATTTCAGCTTTTTCCTTTTTTATGATTTCATCGTGTTCAACACCTGTTTTTATGGTAAATACCTCTTTGTTGAATTTTTTATCAACAGTTTTAGGGTGAGGGTTGTATTTATCCAATTTATTTTTGAACCGATCTTTAAGATTTTTCTGGAGTTTTCGATTATTTTCCAGTTTTTTGATCATATCGATCACATGTCCAGCGTAACTCATAAGTGAAGATTTAATCCATAAAATTAACACCGTTAGATTCAGGAAAAGATTCACTTTTTTAACATAACAATGCGTTTAAAAGTTCCGGTAATTTAGTCCGGGATACATTTGAAATTTTAATTCATTCTTACCTTCACACTGTAGGAAATACAACCTCCACGATTCGATAAAGCATCAATTAATAGTATATATAACAAGCACAATATAAAACTTTTGTAACAATTCTCCAAATATATAATAGAATTATTCAAATAACATTTTTATGGAATGTGCATATGGTTCAACTGGTTATACGTTTTCTTACAGACGCTATATACTAAAGGTGATGGATGTCAATGACTGTGTACTTTGGAATCTGTAGAATTATGTATACTGGATCTTACAGCTGGAAAAAATGCTGCTGAATTCCAAAAAGACTTTGTGATTTTCCCAAACCATCCACAAATATTATAACAGTTCAAGCTAAAAGCAGCGATGTCCAGAATCTTAATATCACTGTTTTAAAGGTCTTTACGATGGATGGAAGATTTGTCAGAGAATTCCTTAATCCGAAGGCAGTTAACTTTAATGTTGAAGGGCTGGAAGCCGCAATTTATTTTGTATTGACACTTAGCGCAGATGTCTCAGCATATATACAATTACTGGAAATCAGGTAAGCTTTGATTTTGATTTCACCAGTCACACACGAAATTTTTATTTGCGCAGCAGATCAATTAGGGTATCATTCTGGACAGCATCAAGGATCAATCTCTCACGCATCTCACTGAAAAAGAATGATACTTTTCACAGGAATAAGGTGAGAACTCTGCGGAGATATAATGCGAATCTCTTCGCCATACATTGGAACCATTTGTAGTGGAGGTCCAGTAAATGCCGGCTTGACGGATGAGATAGAAGTAGTTGTAACCTGCTGGCCGGTAAGTTCCTCCACCAACACCGGAAAACCGGCTTGAATTTGTAGCACCAGAATTTGGTTCTATCCAGTACCTGAATCCTTCGTGTTTCATTTTTCCTCCTGCAACGTCCTGGCCTCCAAGGTAATTGGTTAAAACATTCCATTCAGCGGAAGATGGTATATGAAACCCTTCCGGGCAAATTCCCCTGCTGCTTTCAATTGTGGAGTATTGCATCATTTCATTCCATTGGTACAATCCACCATAGACGTCACAACTGTCTTCCACGTTATTATAACAATGTTTTTCTATGGTACCATTATTGCTTTGAGCATTTATACCGTCTATTCTGGTACCTACATTCATATTCTGCTTCATCCAGCATTGAGTTCCGATCTGCACAGTGGAATATTGTTTGCCTCCATATTCGAATACATTTCCGCAACCTTGTATGGATTTTAAAGGATCTGACATGGATCGCCATGCCGTACCGTCAAAATAATAAAAGACCAGAGAATCCAAATTCATCACGATCAAACCTACTGCAGGACCTTTGATGCTGAGTTGTTGAACTGTTGTCATCCGGGGCAAAAGCACGCCCTTTTCCAATGAGTAAATATCCATGATAGCTGAAGAATCAGGCGCGTTGCCTGTCGTGTTGATGCTGATCTGCGCACCAACTGTACTGGTAAATATTGCAGTCAGGGTGAAAATTGAAATGATCCGGATCAAAGTGTTCATATATTTAAGGTTAATTTTTTTACCTGTATCCAGAAATGTTCACGTCTAATCACACTTATCAATTTCGTAAACACGACAGACAGAATTCATACAAAGTTATATACATTATTGATCAAATACCAGTCAAAATTTCGGATAAATCCGGAGTAGGGAAGCAAGTTAAGTGCTTCAGGCTGGATGACTGTGTAAAAGCATGATCCCGATGGATGTGAATTTACCACGTACATATATTCGGGGAATATTTTTTTCTATTTAGAAGATATTGTTTTTGATAAAAAAATTAAGTGATATTTCATTTAAAAACAGGTGTTCATTTTGGAAATATTTCTTCTATGAACCCATATTCCTGTTCAAGAAAAGTGGGTTAGGGCCAAAGTGTTAAACTCTTAAAATATTGAGATTTGGTATTATTCAAAAAAAATCGTATATTTATCCGAAATAAATAAAATAGAAGCATATTTAAGTTATTCCCTATTCGTATAATTGCGATAATAAAAATTTATAATTTATTCTATATCAATAGAATATTAGAGATTTTTGTAGGAAATATGTTTTCTATATTCATGAAAATTTAATAACATCCGACCATGCGCATTAAAATTACTTTTGAACATAAAAAAGGGGAAATATTACCCTGGGACTATCAGTATGCCCTGCAGCAATGGATATACAGCACGCTTTCAAAATCAGATGAGGATTTGGCAACACAGCTGCATGATGAAGGATATGTTGTGGATGGGAAAGCGTATAAATTATTTGCTTTCAGCCCCTGGATGGGAGTAGGGTATAAATTACTCGGATCTGCCGGGATACAATTATTATCTTCACAATCGAATATAACGGTTTCATTTTTATTGCCGGAAGTACTTTCGACTTTTGTGTCTGGCTTATTCATGGATCAAGCACATAGATTTTATTTTAAAAATAATAAAGTTATTCCAACAATAGTAACTGGTGTTGAAATAGCAAAATCTCCCCATTTTGTTGACGGAAAGATGGCATACTCATTAAAATCCGGAGCTAAAATTTCCATTAAGCATGAGCAATTTGCACATCCACAGTATATCGGTCCGGATCATGCTGAATACAAGAACCGATTCCTTCAAAATCTTAAAAACAAATACAGCGCTTCCATTATCAGTACAAAATACAGCGATCTTTCTGTACCTCTTGAGCTGAACATATTGTCATCGTATAAGACTCAAAAAATCAATGTGATGAAAGATGGATATTTCATTGAGATGAAAGGGTATAAATTTGATTTTGAATTGGAAGCACCTTCTGTTTTGCACAAAACGCTTTTTTATGCCGGGGTTGGCGAGGAATGCAGTATGGGAATGGGATGGGTAGAGGTTTTGGAGAAAGAGGAATAATGAATGAAGATTGTGATGTGAAGGATAAAGAATTGGAAAATATAAATGATGATTGAAAAATCAGGAATGCTTTTGGAAGTCGGATGTTTATATTTTTCAATTCAATAAACAGGTATAAATTATGCGAGGGATGAAAGATATTTGAAGTGCTTATAGTATTGATATAATAGTGAAGTATGGGATTTCAATTTAGAATTCTATTAGCCGGGGTGAAGAAGCCTCCGGTTTGGCGAGAAGTGGTTGTGGATGAAAAAATCACTTTTCACCATTTTCATGATATATTACAGAGAATTATGGACTGGGATAATAGCCATATGTATCAGTTTTCACCGGGAGGTTATGGTTCTTTGCCACGATTTATGCTCAAGACTGAGTACGCTGAATCAGAATTCTCTTCTGTTAGTAAACTTGCAAAAGGTCATGAGGGAATTTATGATTCAAAAAAGGTTAAGCTGGAAAACTTTTTTACAGAACAAAGAGGAAAAATAGTGTACATATATGATTTTGGAGACAACTGGAAACTCATCATCACATTAAAGTCAAAAATACCTGAAAAGGTAGATTTTCCATATCTTACAGGAGGCAAAGGAAAGTGTCCGCCGGATGATTGTGGTGGGATATGGGGATATCAAAACATGCTGGACGCATTGAATGATCCAAATCACCCTGAGCATGAAGATATGAGAGAGTGGCTGTGTTTAGATGACGGAGAAGGTGGGATCCACTGGATTTTGACATGGAGGAGGTAAATGGGATGTTGAAGATGTATGGGTGAGAGGAGAAATAAATCTAATTAATTGAATATGAGAGTATATATTAAACTATCTAAAAACACAAAACAAATACCATTTAACTATCAGCCAATGCTTACAGGTGTTGTAAATAAATGGATTGGGAGCGACAATACGGAACATGGGCGAAGTAGTTTGTTTTCCTTTTCTTGGTTGCAAAATACAAAGGCAAATAATAATGGAATATCAATAAGTGATAAGTCATATTTCTTTATCAGTTCCTTTGAAATTAATTTTCTTAAAGAAGTCATAAAAGGGATAATAGATTCCCCGGATGCTTTATATGGCACACGGGTATTAGATATCCAAATTAAGAATACTCCTGATTTTTCAAATTGTGAAAGATTTTTTTTAAGTAGTCCAATTCTGCTGAAGAAAAGAATTGGCGACAAAATAAAACATATGACATATTTGGATAGTGAATTTGAAAATATGATTACTGAAAATTTTAAAAAAAAATTAAGGTATGCTAAAATTATCGATAAGAATGTTTATATTACAATTGATAGGGAATATCCGTTTAGTCAAACAAAGTTAGTTGATTATAATGGTATAAAAAACAAAACTTCATTAGTTCCGATTATAATAAAAGGCAATCCTGAGCAAATAAAATTCGCATGGCTTGTTGGTTTAGGTAATAGTACAGGTATTGGTTTCGGATCTTTAAAATAATTAATATGAATACTTATTTCGTTGTTAAATATCATGGGCAGTTCGGTTTTATTAAGCCATGGACAGCAGTTAGGGATTCTGAAACTTTTAGTCAACAATTTTTAACACCTTCGATTGTTGAAGGCATTGAAAAGAAGATTTTTCCTGAATTATTGGAAACCTCGGGTATTTTAAAGATAAAACGACACCGTTTGAATTATTTAGGAATTGATATTCAACAGGAAAGAACTTGGTCGAAAGGAGGATTTAGGGCTAAAATGGAAAAAGGTCAATTTAAAACAAACCTAGCAATAATTAAACGTGGAGTGATGGTTGAGCCCTATTTATATTTGGCTTTTGAAAATCGAAAAGACGCGGAAGAGGCTATGAAACAACATATTTGTCTTTGTAGAAATGAAGATATATTGTTTCCGAGCGAAATAATAGAAGTTTCAGAAAAAGAATTAGATGAAATAGAAGGTTGCGAATTAATTTTTGAAGGCGATGGAAATGCTATGTTTAAAGTAGGGTATAATCGGTTTAAGGCTGCGGCAGACATGTTCGGACAATTGAAAATATTTGGAAATCCTATTCGGGAAAGTATATTATAGAATAATATGAAAACTTTAGATGATATATTAGCGAAAAGTAAAGATTTTGGAGGAACAACTCTTTTAGAGCATACACACCATGTTGCTTCAGCAATCGAGGTTTTTGCGGAAAAATATCAATTGGATTTTGATAAATCTTTAGCAGTCAAAGCTGCGATTATTCATGATTTAGGAAAGGCTCATTTTCATTTTCAGCGAAAGATAAATAATGAAATCTGTTATAAATCAATGAAGGAAAAAGCCGATTGGAATTATACTCATCGTCACGAAATTTCTTCTTTAGGATTTTTACCTGTATTCCCAAAATATGAATGGAATTCAATTATTGATATGGTAGTTGGACACCATAAATCGATTGAAAATGATCAGAGACAAAAAGGCATTTTGGATTTGGAAGAAAATGAAAGATTTTGGATTAGAAATCATCTTAAAGAATGGGAAATCTGGTCTCCTTATGGATTATTAGTTCTGGAACATTTTGGTTTTAAAGTTAGACCTATATCGCTGGCAGAAGCTGAAGAAGCTTTACAATACACTTTGGAGTATTGTGAGAATAAAAAATGGGGCTGGTCACCTTTAAGGGGTTTATTAATGTCAGCTGATCATTTTGCTTCGGCTTTCAGCCATAAAACCATAATGGCTTTAAATGACCTTTTTGCAATTCCAAATTTAAGTTTTTATAAAAATCCTGAGAGAGGAAGTGATTTGTATCCGCTTTCTAAAATTAATTCAGATGACAATAGACCACATACCATCGTAGTTGCCCCAACAGGATCGGGAAAAACAGATTTTTTATTAAAACGATGCAATGGACGTATTTTCTATACCCTACCTTTTCAAGCTTCGATTAATGCAATGTTTCAACGCATAAAGCATGATATTGAAATTGAAAATCCAAATATAGATACCAAAGTTAGGGTTTTGCACGCTACTTCTGCCCTTCTGGTAAAAAGCAATAAAGAAGCAGAATGCTTGCAACACTTTGGTGGTTCAGCAATCAAGGTTTTAACACCACATCAATTAGCTGGGATAATTTTCGGAACATCAGGATTTGAAAGTACAATGCTTGATTTGCATGGTACCGATGTTATTCTTGATGAAATTCATACATATTCTGAAATAAGTAGGTCAATGGTTTTAGAAATTGTAAGAACACTTTTACGCTTAGATTGTCGAATTCACATTGGCACTGCGACAATGCCTTCCGTTTTATATAACGAAGTGTTAAGTTTACTAAAAGAAAAAGGTGATGTCTATGAAGTAAAATTGGCTGATGAAATTTTAGATAGTTTTGACAGACACATCGTCGAAAAAATGGAGGATAAAACTCAAATTGATGAGATTTTAAATACAGCTTTTGAGAAAAAGGAAAAAGTTTTAATCATTTTTAATACGGTCAAAAAAGCACAGAAGGAGTTTAAACGTTTGACTGAATCATTCCCAGATGTGCCGGCATTACTAATTCATAGCAGGTTTAGAAGATGTGATAGAATTGAAATAGAAAATCGATTGAAATCGGAGTTTAATGGAGATGGATCTGATCAGTTTAGCAATGGATTAATGCCTTGTTTCGTAGTTTCAACACAAGTCGTGGAGGTAAGTTTAGATATTAGTTTTGATAGAATGATTACTGAAGTTGCTCCCTTGGATGCTCTAATTCAGAGGTTCGGAAGGGTAAACAGAAAACGAACAAAAGAAACGATTGGTAAGTACAAACCTGTTCATGTCATACAATTTGATGGGAACGCTCTTCCATATAAATTCGATGTTTTAAAAGATAGTTTTAACCAGCTCCCAAAAGGAGAAGTATTAAAAGAACGAAGTTTGCAATCAAAAATTGATAATGTATTTCCTACGCTTGATACTAAGGAGATTGATGTCCATTTAATTTTTCACAATGGGAAATATCGGATAAAAGAACTCTGTAGTAAGCCTTCCTCTGCAATAGTAGATGCTCTTGAGATTGAAAGTGCTACATGCATTTTGGAATGTGATAGAGAAAAATATTTAGTATGTCAATGGAGTGATCGTATTCCTTTAGAAATTCCTATTAGTTTCAAGACAATTTCAAGGTATAAAAACCAATACGAACAATTAGAAAAAGGTTCTTTCCCTTTTGTCATACCACAATCGGAAGCAGAACACCAAAAATACGGATTGGAATTAGTTGAACTTACAAATTTTCTCTGATATGTACACAAGCTATATTGGTAATAATTTTTTAAAAATCTATCGTCAGCGTAATAACCTACCTGATGAATATTCTGCTATAGATTTTTTTAATGAGGTGATGTTCCCTTTGTTTTATAATGATGAAGAGCATTTGATGCACGTTCATGGCTCATCTTTTTTTCAAAAAGTTTCTGACAAAGATTTAGTTAGTGGGAAATCAAAACAGCAATTTCAATTAGAAAGACTTCATCGTGATATTGAAAATAAAAAAATTAGTGGCTCGACTTATGTTGGATATGCAGCAGAAACTTTGGATGCAACTACTTCTGGACAGGTCACAAGCCTAAATGTTTCAATTAATTCAGATGAGATATATTCCTCTTGGATAGGACAAGCATTGGCGATTGGAGTAAGCGGAGGTTATGCAATGCAAATTAATGAAGACAACGTACTTTGGACTCTTTATGAAGGTTGGGAATATTATAGACGATACTTGTCTCAAACCCCAAATTTAAAGGATAAACAAATAGAAACCTGGAATGGACAGTGGCTAAATTATTGTTTTGGAAAAAATTTCGATAGAAACAATAAAGATTCTTTTTTTAATTACCTTAAACTAAAAATTGTTCAGGGCAATTTAGCTATTCCAACGATTGATTGGGTGAAAATAATTTTTGCATTGTCGAGACAATATCCAAATCAAGTTTTAACAGCTTACGCATATAATCTTTCTCAAACCAATACCACACTTGGTTTTATAAATATCATTTTACCTAAAGTCAAATCTTTAATTTTATTAAAAGAACTACTATATGTACTACCAGAAAACGGCCAATACGAAAAAGAGTTTGAAGAAGTGTATTCTACATATTACCATTTTTTAAACGCTTGTAAACTTGGTATAATTGGATTAAAAGCCTTAGAGCCGGATAAACTCAGAGATTATATGCCGAATTATACCTCAAAATATAAAATTAAATACTTAAAAATCAAAACAAAAGAAGATATAATTAATTTCACAATCTATAAAATTTGGATAATAGCTATGTTAAACAACAAAAAAGAACTCAATGCCTTGGCAGAACAGGTGGCACAATTATTAATTGACCTTGAAAATGAAATTGGTAAGTCTGAAAGCGGACGAGGAAAATCTTCCCAAAGTAGAATTAGTGAGGATTTCCTATTTTCTAAGTCAGTTAAGGAATTTATTGAAAACCTTACAAACTTAATGAAAAAATACTCATTAGGAGCAGAAGTATTTAAAAAAGTTAAAGATGCTGTTATAGAGTTACCCTCAGATCTTTTCTCCCTTTTTGTAACTCTTATCCAATTTGAATATCAATTCAAAAAATCCAATAAATAATCTTTAAAAATTAAAAGATATGAAACCATTTATTTATTTAAGAGCTTTACGTTATGCCGAACACACTGTATTTGGAGTTCAAGAAGGACAAAAGTTTTATACAGACCCTCGGTATGGTCGTCGTTTAGCTTATTCAAGCGGTCAACAAGTTAAGCGGTCAATTATGGAGACATTGTCAGATCATTTAAATGTACCGTTTGCAGCAATCACTTTTAATTGGGAAATTGACAAGAAAGGTAAAGCTGAAATGAAAGAACCACATTCTCCATGTGATCCTTCTTTCCCTGATCAATTACTTGGAGGATACATGAAAGCTGAAAAAGATAGCATGACCGTAAAACGAAGAAGTCCTTTGTCTATTTCAGCCATGAGACCTTTACATCCTTTATTAGGCGGCTTAGAGAGAGAAACAGAGGCTGTTGATTTTGACCGTTCGTCAAAACCAGATCACCATATTGTAAAAGTATATCAATTAGATGATAAAAACAATAGAGTAGAAATTCCACACGACGAGTTGAATGAATGGTTGATTTCTAAAAATAGAAGTTTGGGACCAAAATATTATAACCCTAGTGGCCAAACTCGTGCTACAGGTCTTTTCGTCAATGATATTGCCATTGACTTAAGAACCTTATTTTGTGTTTCTACCAACAGATTCGAGCCAGAGTTGTTTCCTGATATTGAAACTAAATTAAAAGAAACTGGGTGGACTCAGGGACAAAACGTTTTTGGCAAATGTTTGATTCTTCCAATAGAGCAAAGAAAAAGTATTATCCCTGCTCTTTCAGAATCTTTACTTAATTGGAGAATTACTTCTAATCAAGCTAGAAGTTTTAGCTTGATGGAAACTTTAGCTATTGCAATTAGTGATAATGCTAATCAAATTGCTTTTGCTATCAGAGGTGAACTTCGTGAAGATATTGAAATGCCTGCTGGAATCCCACGAATTGATGAATCAGCCAAAGCTGATATTTTCGTTACTCCATCGTGCTCTGGCCATGTACAGGGTTCAGTTGGTTCAGCTGATGCTATTGATAATGCCAAACAAAAATTGATTGATCTGATGATGGCATTTGATTATGAAAATCAGGTTTAAGAGAAATGAATAATTGAAATTTTTTCTCAACTTATTAAAAAATGATGGCAAACTATGAATCTATTTTTTGGAAGTTTCCAAAATAATTTCAATATTAAACACAATTATTACTTATACAATTGCCAGACATTTAATTGGTTATAGTGAATTTTGCTTTTTTCATTACTTCCAAAATATAATTGCTCAATTTCATGCTCAAATTAATACTTTTTTAACATTTATATTGCAATTAAATCCAAGCTTTGTAGATCATAAAATTTCATTTATAAAAAAATAATAGCCAAAACAGCCGATTTGCATAAATAAATGTTCAAAATTGAAGAATTGTTAGTGAGTTCCCGGCAATTGATCCGAAGTGTTTCCGATCGCTTTATCAGATACCTTTATCGGGATATCTTGTGGGATTCCCGTCTTGTTGGGATTAAAGGCACTCGTGGCACAGGCAAGAGCACACTTGTTCTTCAGTATCTCAAATTGTCAGACTTAAAGCCAGATGAAAAAGCATATATCTCATTGGATGATATATATTTTCTCAAGCATACGCTCCTTGATTTTGGCATGAAATTTTATCAGTCAGGAGGTAAATTGCTGGTTTTGGATGAGATACTCAAATATCCGCACTGGACACGGGGAATTAAAAATCTCAATGACAGATATCCTGAATTGAAGATTGTTTTTACTGGGTCATCCATTAAGGAAATCTCAAAAATGGAAGGGTATTTAAGCCGGAGGGCTATAATCTATGAATTGAAGGGGATGTCTTTTCGTGAATATTTATTATTTTCAGTAAGCCTGGACCTGCCGATTTTGGACCTTGATCTGATCCTCCATGGGGATTTTCATTTGGGAGATATTTTTCCAGTTGATTTTAAACCTCTAAAATATTTTAAAGAATTTCTCCAATTCGGTTATTACCCTTTTATAGTTGAAGGTAAGAAGTCATATTATCAATGTATCAGACAGATTGTTAGAACTATTGTCGAGTATGATATGGCAGAGGTAAAAGGGTTTGATATCAGACAAGCGAGAAAGCTCCTTCAATTATTGTATATTATATCGCAGCATGTTCCTTTCAAACCCAATTTATCTTCCCTGGCTCAAAAGTCGGACATTCATCGAAATTCCATAAACAATTACCTGTATTTTCTTGATCAGTCACGCTTGATCAGCCTGCTTTACCATCACATTTTTAGTATTTCCTCATTGCAAAAGCCAGAAAAATATATTTGGAAAATACCAACTTGCTATTTGCAATGAGCGAACAATTACCGAATAAAGGCAATGTTCGGGAGACATACTTTCTCAATCAATTGAGAACCCGACATGACGTTGCACAATCAAAAATATCAGATTTTCTGATTGATGACAAATATACATTAGAAGTAGGTGGTGCTACAAAATCCACCAAACAGATTCAAAATATCGAAAATGCTTGGATAGTGAGGGATGATATAGAATTAAAAGTGAACAATATTTTACCATTATGGATTTTTGGATTTTTATATTAATTTACCATGATAATCACTGCAACACAAATCAATTATTATCACCTTTGCCATCGAAAGCTTTGGCTTCACGCCAACGAAATCCGGATGGAACACACATCAGATACAGTCAGGGAAGGTAAACTGATAGGCGAGAATTCTTATAAGGATCGCTCATCCAGATACACTGAACTTGAGCTGGACGGAATCAAAATTGACTATTATGATGCAAAAAATAAAATCATCCATGAAATAAAGAAAAGTGACAAAATGGAGAAGGCACATGGGGCTCAGGTAAAGTATTACCTTTATAAACTTTGGCATCTTGGCATCAAAGACGCTTCAGGAATTTTGGAATATCCAAAATTGCGAGCAACTACCAGCGTTTTACTGGAAGAAAGTGACTTTGAAATCATTCCCAAATGGGAAAATGAGATCAAGACAATTATTTCAGCAGATGAAATTCCACCAGTATTGGGAAAAGCGATCTGTAGAAAGTGCAGCTATTTTGAGTTTTGTTATGCGTGATTCTTAAATTATTAACCCTGACAATATAGAATTATGGGAGCTCTAAAGGACTTGACTATTCCATTACTGCCCGGCAGGTATTACCACATTTTTAACAGAGGCATCAACAGACAAGGCATTTTTTACGATGAGGATAACTATAAATATTTTTTGCATAAGTATGCGGAAAAAATGACAGGGTATTTCGATACCTATGGGTACTGTTTGTTGGAAAACCATTTTCATCTTTTCGTAAAGGGTGTATCAGCAGATGCTTTATTGAGCAAAGCAATCGTTGATTTCGATGTAGTTAACCGTGCATTCGTCAAAGAGTATGTTTTGCCCTGGCTCAGACGTATTGGATTGGATATTTTGTCGGTGACTTTGTTGCAGGGAGAAGATTTCGCCGGGAAGGGAAAAGATTTAACAAATTTTAGAAATTTGTTAAATCAATCTGGTTTACCCATGAAAACAGGAGGAGTGGGCATGTTAGAAAGAGATTTGACAAATTTCAGAAATTTGTTAAATCTTTATGAACAACACGGTGACACGCGATCCAACCCCGATGCTTATCCGCTAAATCTTTCATCTTCTGACTTTCTTGAACAACTTTGTTCCTACGTGCTTTCTGAACGATTCAGAGGCTTTATGCTTGGTTATGCCAAAGCTATAAACAAACAACAAAAACGTACAGGAAGCCTCTTTCAGAAAGCCTTCCGGAGGAAATACATTCCCGATGATGAACAGGAGAAAAAACAAGTGCTTTGCTACATACACCACAATCCTATTCATCACCATTTCAGCAACGATTACGGAAGCTACCTGTGGAGCAGCTACAATGCTTTTTTATCAAATTCACCAACAAGGCTATGCAGGAATGAAGCATTACATTGGTTTGGAAATTCAGATGAATTTATAGTGTATTCAAGAGAATACGAAACTCGAAAAAAAATATCCGACTGGATCATAGATGTGTAATAAAAGAACTAAAAATGAGACGTACATATTACCTTTTTAACAATGGACAGATGAGTCGTAGAGACAATACCCTCTGTTTTATTGCCAGAAATTCTGATGGGATCGAACAAGCTCCGAAATATATTCCCATAGAAACAATTGAAAGCATGTACGTTTTCGGAGCTTTGGATGTCAATGCAGCATTGCTTAATTTTCTAGGCAAGAAAGATATTTCTTTGCATTTTTTCGATTATTATGAACATTATACCGGCTCATTTATGCCAAAAGATCAATTACTGGCAGGCAAAATGCAAATTGAACAAACGAAAACATATTTGAATAAAAAAAGACGTTTACATATTGCTGTCGGATTGATTGAAGGTGCCACCTTTAACATGCTAAAAAACCTTAAATATTATAACAACAGGGGTAAATCATTGTTGGATCAAATTAACTTAATAGAACAATATAAATGCAATTTGGATGATGTGACAGATATTCCTGAATTAATGGGTCTGGAAGGGAATTGCCGGCAAATTTATTACCGGGCATTTGATGAAATAATTGAAAATTTCACTTTGAATGCCAGAGTAAAGCAACCTCCTGACAATGAAATCAACGCGCTGATCTCATTTGGCAATATGGTTTGTTACACTTTGACTTTGGATATGATTCACCATACGCAGTTAAATCCAACCATCAGTTTTTTGCATGAGCCCGGATACCGGCGATATTCACTAGCCTTGGATATTTCTGAGGTCTTCAAACCAATATTAGTGGATAGAACCATTTTTAGGGTGTTAAATAAAAAAGAGATCCAGATCAAACATTTTGACAAACACCTTAACGGTTGCTTTTTGAATGAAAATGGTAAAAAGGTATTCATGAAGGCTTGGGAAGAAAGGTTGAGTGAAACTATAAAACACCGGACTTTAAAGAAAAATGTAAGTTATAAGAGTTTGGTAAAATTAGAGTGTTATAAATTAGCTAAATATATCCTGAAAGACGAACCAAGTTATAATTCATTCAAAATCTGGTGGTAATATGTATGTGATCGCAGTATATGATGTTGGGGAAAAAAGAGTAGGACGAATGCTTAAGTTGTGCAGGCAATACATGACCTGGATTCAGAATTCTGTTTTTGAAGGAGAGATATCTGAAGTGCAACTGACTGAATTAAAGTACAAAGCCAAAAAACTGATGAAGGATAATGAAGACAGTTTAATATTCTTTAAAAGCAGGGAGATGCGTTGGCTAGACAAAGAAATTATTGGGATAGAGCGAAATAGTACTGAGAATTTTTTATAAATTGCAAAAAAAAAAGATCTTTGAAATATTGGATTAACTTAGGCGTCGATTGTTAATATCAAATACATAAAACTTTGAATATTCAGTTATCATTCTGAGTTGCGATATTATAAATAATTAATTATTAACCACATATAAAAGTTGTCGGAAAGGAGCCTAAAACAGGTTATTTGAGGTCGACGCCAAAAACTGTTGATTTTCAGTTAAAATAGGAATGTAATTAATTGAAAATCAATTATTAATATAGTCGTTTGGAACGGTTATTAATCGAACCATTATGGAATTGAAACCGGTCTATTTATCCAAGTTGCCATACGCCCTTTTGTTATTAATCGAACCATTATGGAATTGAAACGGTATTGAGTGCCCCCGCGCGCCAGCATACGCAGAATTATTAATCGAACCATTATGGAATTGAAACAATAAAAAAGGGCAGCATTCCAAAGACCGAATTAATTATTAATCGAACCATTATGGAATTGAAACACGCCGCTGTTTGGTTATCGTTCAACTTAGGAAGTTTATTAATCGAACCATTATGGAATTGAAACTCTTAGAGATGGCAAGAAGCAATCCCAGATCATTGGTTATTAATCGAACCATTATGGAATTGAAACGCAGCTCACAGGCTTCCCATTCGCGCACGATGATGCTTATTAATCGAACCATTATGGAATTGAAACTCTGCTGGATATTATGAAATAAATTTTAATAGTGTTTATTAATCGAACCATTATGGAATTGAAACATCATGATCAGTATAATCTGTTGACCAAGCAGCCGCTTATTAATCGAACCATTATGGAATTGAAACTAAGTTCAGGTATCGTCTTTGCCTGACTGATTCGTTTACTATTAATCGAACCATTATGGAATTGAAACTTTCCACAAGCTCAAACGTGCTGTATTTTTTTGGCACTATTAATCGAACCATTATGGAATTGAAACAATCGTATGCAGCTATCCGGCTGCTGCCTGAACCTACTATTAATCGAACCATTATGGAATTGAAACTGCTTATACTTAAAATAGGAAACTTCTTAACTTCATCTATTAATCGAACCATTATGGAATTGAAACTTCGATATAATCAAGCCATTTTTCAGGTGGTGACTCTATTAATCGAACCATTATGGAATTGAAACATCGTTTGTACGTCTTTCATCGTCTTTGGTCAACAACTATTAATCGAACCATTATGGAATTGAAACTTTCAGTACTGAAAGGTATCTTAACAAATGAACTTGGCTATTAATCGAACCATTATGGAATTGAAACTGAAGTTACACGCTAAGTAGCACTGACCGCAAATAACTATTAATCGAACCATTATGGAATTGAAACTTAGCATGGGTGGTGCAAAGTATGATCCAAGGAATTCTATTAATCGAACCATTATGGAATTGAAACTTTATACATCCCGGGTATTCCGGATCCGGTGTATATACTATTAATCGAACCATTATGGAATTGAAACTTTGGTGTCACCTGGTGGACCTTGTGCACCGGTGGCGCTATTAATCGAACCATTATGGAATTGAAACTTCGAGGATCATCACAAGATCGACACATTTTATATTACTATTAATCGAACCATTATGGAATTGAAACCAATTTAACTCCGATATGTCTTAAAATCTACCATTGCTATTAATCGAACCATTATGGAATTGAAACTGTAGTTACGCAAGGTTCCAAGCAACCTGTTGAATGCTATTAATCGAACCATTATGGAATTGAAACATGTATTGCTATTCAATTACCCGCGCCGATGGTTTCTATTAATCGAACCATTATGGAATTGAAACTCGCTGATGATGAGAATACATCTCAAATGGTCAATACTATTAATCGAACCATTATGGAATTGAAACGTCGTATTATCCGGAAGCGGAATGTTAATCTCACTGCTATTAATCGAACCATTATGGAATTGAAACAAGCCTGCAACCGCAATTCCTATCCATAGCTTCTGCTATTAATCGAACCATTATGGAATTGAAACGTCTCAATGAGCCTGGCAATGGTCACGATCATGGTACTATTAATCGAACCATTATGGAATTGAAACCTATGTCTACACCTTTTTCAGATATCAGCGAAAAGCCTATTAATCGAACCATTATGGAATTGAAACTTATGAATCAAGAACTTCTAAAAAAACAGATTCCTTCCTATTAATCGAACCATTATGGAATTGAAACTAAGATTCCCTTATTTTGGCCGATAAACCTGCGCTGCTATTAATCGAACCATTATGGAATTGAAACATTTTTACTACGACCTGCTTGGCTGCATAGGCGTAGCTATTAATCGAACCATTATGGAATTGAAACTTCACAAATACTGCAAATTTCACTGTGCCTTTTTGACTATTAATCGAACCATTATGGAATTGAAACAGTATAACAGATATCCCGATTTTTCAACTAAATACTCTATTAATCGAACCATTATGGAATTGAAAAACTGTTGCTTTGGCTGACAACATTACTCCTGGATTACTATTAATCGAACCATTATGGAATTGAAACAGGTCTATTTATCCAAGTTGCCATCCTTCCTTTTGTACTATTAATCGAACCATTATGGAATTGAAACTTGAGGGCTGCTACCATAAGCATTTTTACCAACATTCTATTAATCGAACCATTATGGAATTGAAACATTCTGATGTATCAGCTTTTACAGTCCAATTGTTTCCTATTAATCGAACCATTATGGAATTGAAACAACTTATGAAGGTATTGCCTTTCTGGGCGCAGGGATCTATTAATCGAACCATTATGGAATTGAAACTATATTCATCGCTGGATGCCTCTCTGCTCAAAGGCACTATTAATCGAACCATTATGGAATTGAAACAGGCTTATGATCCTCTGCTTGACCTGGGCAAGAGTCTATTAATCGAACCATTATGGAATTGAAACAAGCCTATACAGGTGTTATCATTTCCCTTTGTATTATCTATTAATCGAACCATTATGGAATTGAAACATCACAATACTTGGAATCAAAATGCAAATCGGAACACCTATTAATCGAACCATTATGGAATTGAAAATGTGGGAATTGATGTTGAAAGGGTGGTGCGTTCAGAATCTATAATGCACATTGGATTTTTTAATATTAATGCATTATTTGAAACTGTAGCCCCAACAGGACTCGAACCTGTATCTAAGGTTTAGGAAACCTCCATTCTATCCCTTGAACTATGGGGCCAAAATTTTGAGTGTGCAAAAGTAATTAAATATTTTTTTTTGCCAAATAATTATAACTTGAAGATGTAGGAGTATTTACCACATTGTTCCGGTGCAGCTTTATAATCTTCCTCCCACAGGTATTTGGCCATTGCATCTAAAGCGGCTTGCTGCAGTCTTCTGTCCTTGATGGTGGTTTCTTTTTCAATGATTGAAACAAATGTATTTTTTCCTCTTCTGTTTATACATACCTTCATAGTGATCTTTCCGTTTTGACGAACTAATTCAGGAGGAATTTTTCCAGACACTGGTTGACGACCAAAAATTCCATCACCAGTACCATCAAATATTCCTGTTCCGGCGCCTTTAGTACCTTTCCCAGAACTGGAATCGTTACCTGAAGCATCTTTACCTTCACCTGTACCTGTCTTTCCCTGGCCAGTGCCCGTTCCGGGTTTATTGGATGGTTTTGCAGTGCCTGTTCCTGGCGAACTTGATGTGCCGGAAGTTCCTTTACCTGATCGTTTTGGAATGCTGACTACTTCGTCAGACGAGCCTGCGGAAGCAGATGTATTGGAAGATTTGGATTTATTGGATTTAGGTATTTCAGCGATCACGTCATTATCTTCAAAAATAGTAGATTCAATAGGTCTCGACGGCGTTGCAGGTGTTCTTGTGGTGGTTGGTTCAGCAGTCTTGGGTTGTTTAATTTCAATTTTCTCCACAGGAGGCGCTTCCCTTGGACTTTCAACTTCTTTATTCTCGGGACTTTGTTCGCCTTCAGCCGAAGTGCCTTTAATACTGGAAGACTCCTGTTCCTTGATTTTTTCAAGAGACCTTTTAGTGATCTCCTGAGGAGTTTTGGCAAATGCAATGGCAACAGAATACTGTGTATCGATCGTTTTTTCCGGATCTTTTTTGAGCAAAGGCCATAAAGTGATCAAAAGAAGCAGCAGATGGATTGTAACTGAAATCCATAGACTCTTCTTTCTGTGTTCTTCTTCCTTAAATAAAGTTAATCCCTCCATTGATCTGATTTGATTATGATTGATAACGTTGACTCCTTTTTTATTATTATACGACAGTTTCAATTCACATTGAAACGCACAAAGATATATTATAATAAATCAAAATATAACACAATTGGTTCATTTATTTATCCATACATTGTTTTCAGGCTTCAAATCCACCATTCTTTTTGCCGGATCTACAGTGATCTTTTTTATTTCGTCCGATTTCATTCCCAATTCAATGACATAGGTAACATAAGGCCATGACCAGGGCTCCATCGTGAATGTCATCGATTGCCCGTAATGGATGTCTTCTTCAGGATTTTTGGGCCATTGCATCAAATCGACAGGAATATAAAAGAGGGTAGAGACGCCTTCTTCATATTCCACAAGCAAATCTACAGGCATGAGTATATTGCCTTTATTCATGAGGTACAAATGAAACAAACCTTCTGTACTGGTATCTACTGCGATCTCTATATCTGTGTACATGGTGGTGTTGAGCCAGAAATGAAAAAACCAGTCCAATTCCATCCCACTCGATTTTTCCATAACCTTCTGAAAATCTGCAGGTGATGGATGTTTGAATTTCCAGCTTTCGAAATAGGTTTTTAAAGCCTGATCAAACAATTTTTTCCCTATGATATATTCCAGTTGCTTGAGGAAAAGTTCTCCTTTAGTATAGGCTGCCTTATAGTAGGCAGTTGAAGAATGAAACAAATCCGCCGGTGTATTCATGATCTCTTCGAAGCCGGATTTTACGATGAACCTGTAATCTTCCTGTTGTTGTTCATACGGAAAATCACATTCATTCCTGCCAAAAATGATGTTATTCTCAGCCATATATTGCTTGATTTCCGTTGTTGCAAAACTTACAAAACCTTCATCCATCCATGAGTATTTGTTTTCGTTGGTGGCAACCGATGCCTGAAACCAACTGTGCATCAGTTCGTGCAGTGTCACCCCCAGCAAAGAACCCAGACTTCTTTCACCTGTGATAAAAGTGCACTTAGGATATTCCATTCCTCCGTCTCCGGCCTGAATGATGGTATAGTTTTTATAGGGAAAATGACCAAATCGCTCGTTGATATACGGTAGGATCTGAGCAATGGCGTTTCCCGTTTTTTGCCAGATACCGTCCTGATTGAAAGCTTCCATATAAAACATTCGGATATTAGTTCCATCCTCAGTTTTTATAGAATAGTTTTTAAAATTTTTATCAGCGGCCCAGGCAAAATCGATCACTTGATCAGACTTGAATCTCCATAGATTTTTAGGTGTACCGGGAACAGGGTAGGTTTCCGTTATATCAGCTCCTGCTGCAAGAATATAACTTGAATCGATCAGTATATCTACCTGATAATCCCCGAAATTACTGTAAAATTCCCTTCCAAGATATTGGTTTGCATGCCAGCCTTCATTGTCGTACATACAGATTTTGGGATACCATTGTGCCATGGAGAAATCGATCTCTTCATCATTATCATAACCGGCTCTGCGGACAATTTTAGGTATTTTGATAAAAAACTCAATTTTAAATATAGCTGAATCGCCGGGCAATATCGCTTCTGGCAACAAAGCCGTCATGATGGTTCCATCTATATGAAAACTTACAGGATCTCCGTTCATTGACAAATACCAGATATCCACCTTTCCTTTCTCTTTATCAGGCATTAAAGACAAGCGCTTATTCAGTTCCATTTCAACATCAGGCAATTGCTGAGACCTGATATCCATCAGACTGTTGGGCTGGAATGCATTGTAAAACAAGTGAAAATAAACATGATAAAGGGTGTCTGGTGAATGATTGGTATAAACAATGGAGGATGTTCCTGAATATGTTTTATTCTCTGCATTAAAATCAATGGCGATCTGATAATCAGCTTTTTGCTGCCAGTATGTTTGTTGTCCGAATGAACTTTCCGAAACGATCAGGAAAACAAACATATAAATGATTTTACTTAAAGTATTACTATAGATTAATTTATCCAATATAATGATTTATAAAGTTTTAATAATAGGATCCACCCATTTAAAAGATTTTCCGATGCTTTGCCAATGAAATCTGCGGGATGCCAGAACCATAAAGACCACTGCCACCAGCGCAAAACCAATTACCATCATTTGCGGATTGATCTCATGCACTTTATAGAGAGAATTGGTCCGTAGCGCTGCACCTTCATAAGTGACCAGCGTTGCACCAAAAAAATTATTGGCAAAATGGATGCCCATGGCCAGTTCCAGGCGATCATCCATGATCGTGATGAACGCCAGGATCAACCCGGATGCGAAATAGTAAATGACCATATTGATGGTTCCGTATTGTTCAATCTCCGGATTTGCAAGGTGAATGGACATAAACAAAAACGAAATGACCAGCATGGCCAGCCATTTGGATCTGGTATGGTAACCAATGGTCTGCATCAGATAGCCACGAAAGAAAAGCTCTTCAAAACTTGTTTGTAGTGGCAACATGATCACGCAGATCAATAATAATAAAAAATATTCCCGTCCGGGAGCCACATATTCATAATTTTCCGGACTCAGATAATAGGAGATAATCTCCATAAAAAGACTGATACTGAACCATACACCGAATCCCCAAAAAAATCGCTTCCAGTCAACTCTTTCAACGTAATTGATCAGGGATGTAAAATTTCTTTTATGGAAAACGAAAACGACAAAATATAAAAAAGCCAGGGCGGTCACAAATATCAACAAACTCAATACCAACCCAAAATTCGTAGAAATTCCGAATTTTTCAAAATCCAGATTTTCAGAGAATTCAATGAGGTCTGAAGAATCTAAAGCGGGATCTTTGCTTATTTTATAAGTCAAAACGAGACTCATAGGAATCTGTCCAATGATATAGCCTAACGAAACCACTAAAGCGCCTGCGACAAACAGCCACCAATGGTGTGCACCTTTTCCGGCATTAATAAAAAACATGTTATACTTGCTTTAGTGTCTTAAAAATTGAATTCATGAATTTTTTTGGCAGAACTTTAAAGAAATTTGAAGTAGAATTAAAACCTCACTGAATATTTACCCCTTTGGATATATATCCAACGGGGCAGGCAAGGATGAACGATGTTAGATTTTAGAATAGAAATACAAGATCTGAAATCGTTCATCGGTGTTCCTCGCTTGCCCGTATGGGCTTGCCCGTATGGGCTTGCCCGTATGAGCCTGCCCGTTCGGGGCCTGCCCGTGTGGGGCCTGCCCGTATGGAGGGTTCTTAAATCAATTTCTTCTTTGGTTCTGACTCGTCCAGTTTAGGATTCTTCAGGATTTGAAATGGTTGCTGTCCGATGGAAACCAATGGTATGTGTTGCATCCTTGTCATCATCAAAATCTTCCCACTCAGCAATCTCATCCATAAACATTTCCACATGACGCAACACATGAATTTCCTTTAATTCTTCCGGCCTGACGATCTCTATGGTTTTAGGCATTTTGGGCTGGCCGATTCCTTCGATATATGGGTAGCCGATCAATATGCCAATTTTGCCATTGAACAGTTGATGATAAGTCAATACACCCCCGTTTCTTATCAGGGCTCTCTTGGTTTTATCAGAAATGCGTTCATAAATGCCACTGTCTTTAGTTTGTAAAGCAAGAGAAATCGCTTCCAATCCTTCATAATTATCATTGATCACCACTTCTCCCTGTATACCTGCATCGGTGATGAGTTGTTCCAGTGTCAGGGTGATCATATTTTTATGGCTGGTTTCCCATTGGGTTCTGTAATCCTGGGTGTTCTGAAGTACTTTATCAAGTTTCTTAACGTTCGTTAGCAATTTGGTGATGTCCATCGTTCAATTTTCTTGCAAAAGTAGCATTTATTTAAAAAACAACTCAATAATTACAAGGACATTGACTCACAATTATAAAATCAATTTCGTTCTTACCTGAGCACTTTTTTGAATTTTTTATAAAAAATGCGATCCATCCATTTATCTGGCATACAATGGCTGACTAATATCATCATCAGGTTATTTTTGGTAACCAAATATCTTGTTGCAGGATTTTTCTTTTTCATTACCCGCAGCACCAGTTCGCTGATTCGTTCAACTGGTAAAGCATTTTTTTCCGAGGTTTCAATTTCTTGGGTCAAAGCATCATATACTGCTTCGAAATCTGTATTTAAATACGGATTCTGCTTAGGAACAGATTTTCCCCATATCGGCGTTCTGATAGGTCCAGGTTGAATCAAAACAAGTTTGATCCCGAAAACTGCAAGTTCTCTTCTGTAAATATCTGACATACTTTCCAATGCATGCTTGGATATACAATACGGCCCCAGGAAAGGGCTGTTGAATATTCCGGAGACACTGCTTATATTGATGATCATTCCCGGCTTAAAAGGCGTATTGAAACCGGCACCCATCTGGGGTAATAAAGCATTTGTTATGCTGAAAACGCTGTAAAAATTGATTTTCATCTGTTGATGGAGCTCTTCGTATGGCAAAAGCATCATGGGTCCTCCCATGGCTACTCCGGCGTTATTTATCAAACAGAAAATACCATTTTCTCCTGTCTTTTCCTTTATTTTCTGTCCAAAATTAGTGACAGCATGCTGGTCCAGCAAATCCAGTACAACGTAATCAAAATGACCTTGAATCTCCCTTTTTAGCTTTTCACCCTGCAACTGATCCCTCACTGTCCCGATCACCCGATACCCAGCATGAGAGAGTTTAATACACAATTCGCGTCCGATTCCGGTTGAAACACCTGTAATGACCACAATTTTCAAGTTCATAATCATCGATTTAGATTGATTTATCAGGCTTGATCAAAATACAAAAACAATATCCGAAAATGATTTCCTGTTAGTACCATTAAAATGTTTACTAAATAAAATGCAAATACAACTGATTTTTCATCACCATTCGGATTCCAGATCCATGAACTCCAAAAACAACAGATCCAATACCATTTAATGCCCCTTTTGATTTAAACCAGTTTTTCAATTTGGCGATTTGGAAAACTGTTTGCCATAATTATTGTTAAAGTTAAAAAAGTTTTGGGCAATCATAAACAAATGCCTACTTTTAAATTTTAAAACAACAAATATGAGTCAAAACAAATTTGTCTTCGCAGATGAAGAAAAAACCATCCGGTTGATGGAACACTATAAGCAAATTCTGGATATATCCGGCGAAGATACCAATCGGGAAGGATTACTTAAAACCCCTGAGCGAGCTGCAAAAGCAATGCAGTTTTTGCTTCACGGATACCAGGAAGACCCTGTTGCCATCCTCCAAAAAGCTGTTTTCAAGGAAGATTATGACGAAATGGTGATCGTGAAAGATATAGATGTATATAGTTTATGCGAACATCATCTTTTACCCATTTACGGCAAAGCACATGTGGCTTATATACCAAACGGTTACATAGTAGGTCTGAGCAAAATACCTAGAATTGTTGAAGTTTTTGCCAGAAGACTTCAGGTTCAGGAAAGATTAACGCTGGATATAGTGGATGCCATCAATACCACCCTAAAACCTCTGGGTGTTGCAGTGGTCATAGAAGCATATCACATGTGTATGATGATGCGGGGGGTTCAAAAACAAAACTCAGTCACAACGACTTCTGCATTCAAAGGCGCATTTGAAGACAGCTCCACCAGAAATGAATTTTTAAAATTGATATCCAGCAGATTACATTAATAAAGTTAAAGTGTTAGTTTAAATGAATGCATATCTGTTTCCGGGTCAGGGTAGTCAGTTTCCAGGGATGGGAAAGGATTTATTTGATACCAATGATGAAGTCAGCAACATGTTCCATCAGGCAAATGAAATTTTGGGATATGATATCGCCAGTGTAATGTTTTATGGGAGCGAGGAAGATCTGAAACAGACCCGCATCACGCAACCAGCCATGTTCCTGCATTCCATCGCCAGCGTGGTCGCTGCGAAAGAAAAATTCTTTCCTGCAATGGTGGCTGGTCATTCTTTAGGTGAGATCAGTGCATTGACAGCTGCCGGGGCATTGGACTTTGAATCAGGTTTAAGACTGGTCAGCGCCCGGGCTTTGGCCATGCAGGAAGCATGTGAAATTGAAGATAGTACTATGGCTGCCATTTTGGGTTTGAGTGATGAAGCAGTAGAACTGATCTGCTCAGAGATTGACGGACCGGTAAGTCCTGCCAATTATAATTGTCCTGGCCAAATCGTTATTTCAGGATCTAAGGAAGGCGTCACAGCCGCCATCGAAAAATGTCAGGAAAAAGGCGCATTAAAAGCCATTGAATTGAAAGTTGCCGGAGCATTCCACAGCATTTTCATGGAACCTGCTCAGCAGAAATTGGCTGCGGCTATCAGGGATTCTCAATTTAGTCAGCCTGTTTGCCCTGTGTACCAAAATGTGAATGCGCAACCAAGCGTTGACCCGGAGGTATTAAAGGCTAATCTTTTAGCACAGTTGACTGCTCCCGTAAAATGGACTCAAACCATCCGGCAAATGATTGCCGATGGAGCTGATAAATTTATAGAAGTTGGAGGAAATGGTCGCACATTGATTACATTTGTAAAAAGAATAGATCGAACTAAAGCAACAGAATCCATTTAAAATGAGTCAGATGTCATTCAAAAAAGGGGATATTTTACTTTCGCAACCATTCATGATGGATGGCTATTTCAGTCACTCTGCCATTTTATTGGCAGAACTCAATGAAGAAGGCGCTGTCGGCTTTGTGATCAACCGACCGGTTGAAATCCTTGTGGATGAAATTATCCCCGATTTTCCTGATTTTAATTCAATCGCGTATATGGGTGGACCTGTCTCCACGGACACCCTGCATTACGTACACAGGGTAGGTGAGTTGCTGGATGAAAGTATAGAGATTATTTCCGGCATTTTTTGGGGAGGTAATTTTGAACAATTGAAAGCGCTGATCCGGCAGGGCATCATAACGCCTGATGACATCAGGTTTTATATAGGATACTCAGGCTGGTCTGAAGGACAATTGGAAGGTGAATGGGAAATGGGTTCATGGTTAAGAGCTGATTTTGATATGAATTTTATTTTCAACAGTGAACCTGAAGCTTTGTGGAAAAAAATATTGTCTGCCAAAGGTGAAAATTTCACCATTATTGCCGATATGCCTTCCGACGACCTGCTGAATTGATCCCGGCCTGTAATTTTGGAGGCTAAAATAATTTTTATCGGTTCAATTTCCTCAATTGGTTCAGCAACGCATTCAAATCCTTAGGCATTGGAGATTCAACATCGATCAATTGCTTGTTTTCAGGATGTTTGAACACCACTCTTGAAGCATGTAACGTCAGCCTGGAGATCAAAGGAAGCTCAAGTTCGCCGTCTTTGATCCTGTATCTCCTTTTTTTAATATCCGACAAAAAGAATTCTTCCCGCCTTCCATAAAGCCGGTCAACCAATAGCGGATAGCCCATATATTCCATATGGACCCTGATCTGATGGGTTCTGCCCGTAATGAGTTTACATTCTATCAGGGTAGCTGTTCCGAATGACTCGATCACCCTGTATAATGTAACAGCTTTTCTGCCCTTTTTGTGAACACTTGCAGTCGTAGCATTGGGCTTGATGAAAATAGGTTCATCGATCCCGACCCAATCTTCATTTTGGAGGCTTCCTTCCACAAATGCCAGATAGTATTTATCAATTTCCCTGTTCATGAACAACTCAGTAAAATACTGCTGAACTTCGAGGCTTTTAGCAATGATGACCAAGCCACTGGTTTGTTTATCAATCCGATGTACAAGCCGGAGGTTTTCACCATAGTCTGCCACCAATCTGTCGAAAAGCCCGGGAACCGGATTATTGCTTCGTTCAGCAATGACCGGAATACCTGATGATTTATCAACGATCAAAAAGGATGGATCGTCCATCAATATTTTGTAAGGGATCCTACTGCTCATTTTTTGGTAGCTGGGTGAATTTTTTTCTTCCTTCAATGAAGTAATCCCAGATGATCACGCGTGAATATTTTCCTGCCATGCGTTCAGAACCAATGGAAGATTTTTTGATCAGTTTCCAATTTGCCAAACGCTTCTCAAGTATGTTTTTGGTATTGGCATAAATATACATGTGAGCTCTCAGGATAGCCATGAAGGCTTTTGGTCTTCCTTCCAGTAAAAATTTGAATGCTGCGATCCCATCCAATACCAGTCTTACAGGAAATTTCCAAACGGTTGCTCTTTTATAATCATTTTTGAGCATCATCATCAGGTTATTTCTGAAATTAAGGTAAGTTTTATGAGGATTGACATAAGAAAGGGTGCCGCCTCCGAGGTGATACACTTTTGAAGATCCAACTGAATAAACCTTATATCCGGCTTGTTTTATTCTCCAACATAGATCAATTTCTTCCTGATGAGCAAAAAAACTGGTATCAAAACCGCCGATATCGGTAAAAAGTTTTTTCCTGATCACCATTGCTGCACCGCTGGCCCAGAATACTTCTTTGTTATCATCGTACTGGCCTTCATCTGTTTCTATGGTATCAAATATACGACCTCTGCAGAAAGGATATGCCAAAAGGTCCAGGTAACCACCAGCAGCACCTGCATATTCAAACTTGTTTTTTTCGTCACAGGAAAGAATTTTGGGCTGTGCCACACCAATCTGTCTGTCCTTTTCCATCAAATCAATGATAGGGCTCAACCAATCTGTATCCGTTTCTACATCAGAATTTAACAAAACTATATATTTATAATCATCGAGCGCCTTAATAACCCTGTTATATCCTTCAGCAAAACCGTAATTTTGATCCAATTCATGGATGTCGATTTCAGGATAATACTTTTTTACGAAAGAAATTGAATCATCTGTTGATCCATTGTCTGCGATGATAAGTCTGAAAGGTATATCAGTATTTGAAACAACTGAAGGAAGGTACTCTTCCAAATAGTCTTTACCATTGTAATTGAGGATGATCACTGCAATATTAAAAGGTAATTCCAGTTTTTGAAGGTGGGTTTTAATTAACTCCAGTGCATTCAATTTATCATTGGCTAATTGTGTCTGAAGTTCTCCTGCTGTCTCGAATTTTGCTTCTCCCCTGATAAAATCAAGGACCTCAACTTTAACATAAGCGCCATATAATTCCCTGAAAAAATCGAACAGATGTATTTCTACCACTTTACTGTAATGATCACCAAACGTTGGCTTGGATCCGATATACATCATTCCATCGTATGGCGTTTCTTCTATCAACACTCTGACAGCATAAACCCCTTCTTTTGGGATCAGTTTTTTTGGATTGATCTGGAGATTGATGGTCGGATAACCTAATTTCCGTCCTATTTTTTCGCCATCCACCACTTTCCCAGTGATAGAATAATTATAATTCATGTATAATCTGGCAGTTTCAATGTCTCCGGCTAATAGAGATTCTCTGATGATGCTAGAACTGATCGCATTGTCCTCTACCTCCTGTTTTGAAATCACTATGATACGGTAAGCATATTTCTTGGCATATTGCTTTAATAAATACAGATCTCCAGATCTGTTCAGACCATATCTGTGATCGTATCCAATGATGATGATAGCAGGGTTAAAATACTTAATGAGGAAATTCTCTATATAATCACCCGGGTGCATTTGTGAGAACTCAATGCTGAAGGGGATGATCACCAGGTGATCGATCCCTGTTTTACGCATCAGTTCAATCTTTTCATCATCTACACTCAATAATCTGAAATCTTTTTCAGAGGCAGATAAAATCTCTCTGGGATGAGGACTGAAAGTGATCACTACGCTTTCATAATCATTTTCCCTTGCTTTAGCTTTCAGACGATTGATTATTTTTTGATGGCCAATATGAAGTCCATCGAATGAACCTATTGTGACAACCGTTTGTTTAAAAGCTGGCAATTCACTGATATCTCTGTATATTTTCATATCAGTTGGAAAGCATTAAAATGTAGGAAATATGTTGCATATAAATATATGAAAACTAATTTTGTCCGTTTTTTGACCGGAAGTTATATTTGTCGTGGACGCAAAAATATTAATTAAAGGCATATATCTGAATAAAAATAAGAATTTCTTAGTCCATTTCTTTCTTTCTTTTGTTTAAATAAAAGTATTGTACCGCTCATTCATTTTATAAATTCAGGAACAATCATCATTTAGTATGCATTATTGTTCAGGAACGCAACAAAATAAAATAAATTATATACATGCAAGCAGAAAAAATACGTGAAATATTAAAAACCGTCGTTGATCCCGCAACCGGAACAGATATTGTCACTGCCCAAATGGTTGTCAATATAGACATACAAGATAAATTGATCAATGTAACCATCAATAGTAAGAAACTTGAAGGAAGGCTCAAGGGAGAATTGACTTTGGCATGTCAGGACAAGATAAGTACCTTGTATCCGGATGCTGAAGTCAATATTCACATGATCAGCCAGGAAACACAACAGTTCAGCGTGGGAAATGGCAAAGGCAGCCTTGAAGATCTGAGTAAAAATCCATTGCCACATGTGCGTAATTTCATTGCGGTCGCGTCAGGAAAAGGTGGCGTGGGAAAATCTACCGTTGCTGTCAACCTTGCTCTGGGATTGAAGCAAATGGGTCTTAAAGTCGGTATCCTGGATGGAGATATTTATGGACCTTCTATTCCTACCATGCTTGGTCTGAAAGGCAGAAAACCTCAGGTAAAAAAAATATATGGAATTGATAAATTGGTTCCATTGGAAGCTCATGGAATTTTTGCCATGTCCATCGGTTTTTTTATTGAACCTGAACAAGCTGTTGTGCTGAGAGGTCCGAAACTGGATGGCATTATGCAACAATTTGTGAAAGATGTGGTTTGGCCTGAACTGGATTTTATGGTGATAGACCTGCCTCCCGGAACAGGTGATGTACAGTTGTCTCTGGTCCAGCTGCTACCTGTAACAGGTGCGGTCATCGTTGTTACGCCACAGGATGTCGCAGTAGATGACGCGGTCAAGGCTATCACAATGTTGATGATGCCAAATTTGAGTGTGCCAATTCTTGGTATTGTTGAAAATATGTCATGGTTTACACCTGCTGAATTGCCCGAAAACAAGTACTATATTTTCGGTCAGGGCGGTGGACAGAAACTGGTCGAAATGTCTGGTTCATCCATGCTTGGTCAGGTTCCGATCATTCAATCTATCAGAGAAGGAAGCGATTCGGGTGTTCCGGCTGTCATCGATGAAAGCAATCCAAGCAGACCCTATTACATTGAAATTGCATCAAATGTCAATCGGGAGACCAATCTCCGGAATGAAGTATTGAACCCCACGAAAATCGTGGAAAGGTCATAAAAATCGTACAATTAACGACATAACTTAGATTGAGATGAACGAACTATTGAAGCAGGACTTATTGACAAGAGCTGAAGAAGTTTTATCTGAACTTCGTCCGCATTTATGGTCTGATGAAGGTGATGTAAAAATACTTGACCTGAACGATGACTTTGAGTTGATATTGCAGTGGCAGGGAGCTTGTAATTCATGCAAATTGAGCCATCTCACACTGAAATACGGCCTTAAAAGTGCAGTAATGGAACAAATCGAAGAAATCAGGGATGTGACCATTGCATCTTAGGAAGTTTTATCAGAAATTCTAAATCAAAGGTCAGTGAACAGAGCTTTTTTAATTGAACAAATCAGAAATAAAAAATCATTTCTTTGTATCGGGCTGGATACTGATCCGGAAAAAATACCACCACATTTGCTGCAGGAAGATGATCCTGCGTATACATTCAATAAGTCAATTATTGAAGCTACTTCTGACCTCTGCGTTGCTTATAAGCCGAATACGGCATTCTACGAAGCAAACGGAGTTGCTGGCTGGAATTCGCTCCAAAAAACCATTGCTTATATTCCCTCCGATTTGTTCGTAATCGCTGATGCTAAAAGAGCAGATATTGGGAACACTTCTGACCGGTATGCAAAAGCAATTTTTGAAGGGTTGGATGCAGATGCGATCACCTTGCACCCTTATATGGGGTATGATTCTATTAAACCCTTCCTTGAATATGCAGAAAAATGGGCTATTTTACTTGCTTTGACTTCAAACAACGGCTGTCAGGACTTTCAAATGCTTGACTTAACCAACGGAAGCGAAAAACTTTTTGAAAAAGTGTTGAAGGTGAGCAAAACATGGGCTGAACCAGATAAAATGATGTATGTGATCGGGGCAACGCATCCGGAAGCATTCGTAAAGGTTCGAAAAATTGTGCCTGACCATTTTTTGCTGGTTCCTGGAATCGGTGCACAAGGCGGTTCATTGGCTGAAGTGGTAAGGTATGGAGCCAATGATGAAGTCGGATTACTTGTCAATGCATCGAGATCGATCCTTTATGCTTCATCGGGAACCGATTTTGCTGAGGCAGCAAGAAAGGAAGCATTAAAGATCCGGGATGAAATGTCGGTTTTTGTCGATCAGATACTGAAGGATTGATTTGATAATAAAAATCAGGTATCCATAAGTATTTAGCAGTTTTAAGATTACCTTTGTTCTTTAAAATTGTAACCAAAAACAAATCTAAAGTGTATGCAGATACTCGATCATACCCAAATCAGTCAAAAAATCAAGCGACTGGCTTACCAGATCCTTGAGTCAAATTATGACCAGGAAGAAATCATTTTGGCTGGGATCAACAATAACGGACTAGGTTTTGCCAAAATGTTGAAAAAACAATTGGAAAAGATTGGAGATACCAGGATTTTGTTAAAAAATCTTCGGTTAAATCCTGCAGCTCCGGTCGAATTTCCTGTAAAGATCAATATTACACCCGAAGAAATGAATGGAAAAGTCGTGGTTGTGGTCGATGATGTTGCCAATACCGGCAGAACCATGTTCTACGCCATGAAGGTTTTTATGGAAGTTATTCCTCAGAAAATAGAAACTGTGGTTTTGATTGACCGTAAGCACAAAGCATTTCCTGTTGAAATGAACCATTTTGGCTTGTCACTTGCCACAACGGTTCAAAATAACATAGAAGTTGACCTGACAGATCCCAAAAATATGTTTGTTTTTATTAATTAAAAAAAAATAAGATGAGCGACGAAAACAAAAACCCGAACCAGATAACAATCGACCTTCCTGAAAGCGTGGCAGAAGGTACTTATTCAAATTTAGCCATTATTACACATTCCAATTCAGAATTTATCATTGATTTCATCCGGATGGTGCCCAATGTGCCCAAAGCCAAAGTCAAATCACGGGTTATCCTTACACCAAAGCATGCAAGACGTTTACTGGTGGCGCTTAAGGACAATATTGACAAGTTTGAAAAGCAATATGGAAAAATAGAGGACAATGAGAGCATGCCATTTCCTCCCATGAATTTTACGCCTACGGCAAAAGCCTAGTAGAGGTAAATGAAATTCATTGATTTTCCACTATAAAAAATGATCACTTTTATAATAAGATATTGAAATGATGTCTCTGATTGATCTGATGAACACGCGTTATGCCTGTAAAAAATATGATCCATCCAAAAAAGTCTCTGATCAGGATATTGCTTATCTGATGGAATCGATACGGCTTGCTCCCACGTCTTTTGGTTTGCAGGCTTTCAAAGTTCTGGTAATCGGAAACGATGCGTTAAAAAAGCAGCTAAGACCTGTTTCCTGGAATCAATCCATCATTGAAGATGCTTCACATCTTTTTGTGTTTTGCCATTATACCGGATATACGGAGGAAACTTTACAAAAATATGCAGAACTCAGGGCAAGTGCACAGGGAAAAAAACCGGAGGATGTATTGCCTTATATCCAATATATAAGAAATACCATCAGCAAATATAGCGCTGAACAGTTTAATTTTTGGGCTGCGAAGCAGACTTATATTGCGCTCGGCAATGTACTTTTAGCCGCAGCTGAAAGAGGACTTGACGCAACTCCGGTTGAAGGATTTGATAAAGTTGAATATGATACACTGTTAAATTTGAGAGATAAAGGCTTGGCTTCTGCCGTTGTGGCAGTGGTTGGGTACAGAACGAAGGATGAATACAACCAATTCAATAAAAAAGTGCGGAAGTCAAAGGAAGACCTGTTTGAATTTCTCTGATGAGTTCATCTATAAGTCTTGATCTGAAAAACTTTTTTTAAAACAGATTGTTCTACTCACAATTCCTTTCCAGATGAGGAATTCATTGAATATTTAAATAAACTTTTTTATGAAATCATATATCATCATCGCATTATTTTTGATTGGTGCCTTTGCATTTTATGGTATGTCCCGATCCGTTAAAAATAAAGCATTTGAAAAACCTATGGAGGAAGTGAGTGACTTTTATAAATTAAAAGCCACTTCAATCGATGGTGAAGAGATATACATGGAAAAGTATCGAGGCAAAGTAGTGCTCATAGTGAATACCGCTTCTAAATGCGGACTTACGCCTCATTATGAAGGTTTGGAAAAACTTCATAAACAATATAGTAGCAAAGGTTTAGCAGTTCTGGGTTTTCCCTGCAATCAATTCAGTAATCAGGAACCTGGAACTAACCAGGAAATTGCATCGTTCTGCTCACTGAACTATGGGGTAAGTTTTCAGATGTTCTCTAAAATAGATGTGAATGGCGAAAATACTCACCCGGTATTCAAATTCCTTAAATCAGAAAAACCAGGTATGATTGGAGAGGATATCAAGTGGAATTTTACGAAGTTTTTACTGGACAAAAATGGCAATGTAGTTAAAAGATATGCACCTACAACCAAACCGGAATCGATCATGGGTGATATTGAAAAGCTGCTTTGATCAATTGCTTTGTGAATGTTCAGGTAATTCATTTGGTTCATTACAATGTGGAGATCTTTTATACTGAACTACATTCTTCAGATCCCTGTTAACCGCTATGGCCGCATTCAATTCATACCCCGCCAATAACGCAAGGGTATTAAACTCCAGCCAAACCATCAGAATGATGATGGCACCAATAGATCCGTAAATTTCGTTGTAACGCCCAAAAGTATTTACAAAATAAGAAAATCCCAGTGAGCTCAGTATGGTGAGTAGGGTAGCAACCCCTGCGCCGGGACTGATAAACCGCATTTTACGTTTCATTGCCGGGCCGAATCTGAACAAAAGCGATATCGTAGTGTAAAACAGACCAATGACTACAAACCAGCGTAGCAATTCAATAATATACCGTGTAGTCATCCCAAGTTCATATAGCTGAAAGATACTGTTTAATAGTAAATTACCCAGGATAATGAGTGTGGTAGACAGAATTAATAAAACGATCATCAGTAAAGTGATCTGCATCGCAACAAACTTTTGTTGGAAAAAATTCCTCGTTTTATAACTTTCGTGATAAGATTTGGCAAAACTATCCATCATGGTGGAAACTCCATTGCTGGTAAAATACAACAGAAGCAATAAACTCAAAGCCTGAGAACCATATTGGTTTTTACTGCTCAGATTATCCAAAATTCCAAAAATGAATTTTTCAGCTTCCATAGGCAGGATACCCTGCAATGATTCTTTCCAAAAAGCAAAGTAATCCAGCGTCAAAGGAATATAAGGAAGCAATGTCAACAAAAAAATAATGGCAGGAAATAAAGCAAGGAAAAAACTTTGAGCCATGGCTTTTGACCGAACGGAAACATCGTCTTTTTTAAACTCTCTAAAAACAAATTCCAAAGCATCATAAACAGCCACGCCGTCAAAACCTGGCAAGGTTTTAGTTTTGGCCCATTCCAGCAGGGATAAGATCATGCGGGATTGGATGATTCTGTTGACGATATTTGTTGCCTTTCTATTCAAAATGTTGTTTTAGCAAATCAGTCATTTCTTGGGGAGCAGATACTTTTCTGCCGGTCATTTTATCAATGAAAAGCAATTTTACTACGCCTCTATTGATCAGAAAATTCTGGGGATTGTAAATCAGATGTCTGAAACTGATCATTTTGTCTGGCAATTCATCCAGGATGGATTCAATCCTTAACTCATCGTCATACCTTGCAGGCAGCAGATATCTGGATTCCAATTGTACTACCGGTAAAAAGATATTGAGCCTGTCTTCAAATTCCTTATAGCTTAAACCAAGCGATCTGATGAGCTCAACCCTGCCAATTTCATAGAATTTTGCATAGTTGCCATAATAAACAAATCCCATCTGATCTGTTTCAGCGTACCTCACTATGACTTTATATTCGTGTTTGTACATGTTGCTGTTAGTTTTTGATACAGCTGCAAAATAATGTTGCGTCAGCAAAATACGACAAAACCTTGGAAAACCAAGTTTAGCATGATCAAAAATACATCAAAATTTAATTTATGATTCATCTTAAATATACGTGGCAAGTAAACGCACAAGGAAGATTTTAAACTTAATTCCTTGTTTTTCAGCCATAAAAATCAAGTATCATTTTAAAACGCAAAGAGGTAATTTTTCTGAATGATTATGTTTTTACGGAATTTTAGGCCTCAGATAAATGAGATATTTCCACAATTCAGAAATTATTCCCTCATTATCGGACATGTCATACAATGTGTACCTCCGCGTCCCCTGGACAATTCGGTTGAAGGTAAAGTAATGATTGAATGATTTACTTCCTCAATGGATAATGATCCTTCTTTGACCTGCGCGATCAGTTCTTTTGCCGGTAAAATACTGAATCCATGTTCTTTTAAAGCTTCTTCTGTTTTGGGATTGCGATCATAGGCCAAAGCGACACCAGGTTTTAAAGTGACCAGATTACAGGAATCGGTCCATTGTTCCCTTTCCTGATGTGGATAATATCCTTTCCCTCCGAAAATAAATTCCATTCCCGGATTTACTTCGCTTAAGAAGAAGTCTTTGACAGAGGGATACAATGCCTGTGAACCGTCAGCTCTGAAAACCGTAACAAATGAACTATAACCATCGTAAATGATGGGTTTATAAACCACCATATGATTTTTGCTGATCCGGGTAAACAAGGTATCGATGTGCATAAAATTCCGTTCATGAGGTATTTCAATCTGAACAACATTTTTGACGATCCCGTTTTGTAAAAGCACATCTTTCAATAAATGTATGGCATGTTGCGAAGTTCTTTCACTGTGACCTATAAGTAAGAAATCGTCTTCAATCATCATGACATCGCCGCCTTCCAGAGAAACAGCTTCTGCCCTGTCCGACGGAGGAAATAGGTCCAGATTGTTCAAATCGATTATTTTCCGGGCTTTTCTGGATTCCAAAAACAGTGGGTGTGTATTTATGATAAATCTTGTAAGAATATTTTCACGATACCTTGCCTGCCTGGCAGCTTTGGTGATGATGATATAGTCCTTCACAACAACTGCGATGTCCCTGGTAAAAATGAAATTGGGTACCGCATCAAATAAATACTTGTTTTCAGAAGTACAATAGCCTGTGATCAACAACTCTGACAATTCATCATTTTCGATCCTCAACAATTTGTCGATGGCTGAACCAGGCAATTCCTCAAAAGACACAATATCTTCAATCAGTTTTTCACGAGTGATTGGACTATAATCAAGGGATTCGTGGATCAGTGTCTTCACATCCAAAACATTTTCCTTCCCAATGAAAAGTGAGATAACTTCAGTAAAAATATCATGCTCTTCTTGCATTAATGGCAGAAAAACAATGTCTTCAAACAACAGCTCCTCTGCTTTTTTGGGTGAAATTCTTGAAAGTCCCAGATCAGGTCGGTGAACTATGACTTTTTGCAACCTGTTGATTTCATTACTGATATATACGGACATGGCTATTTTTTTTGCAAAGATAAAAAAGTATTCAGGAGCCCGAAACACGTGGATCGATTAATATGCTTTCACACCGGAGAATTAAGAAATATTTGTTATTATGGAATGGACCGGACAGATTTAATCGAGAAATAGAATAAACTACAAGTCAAAGAAATTAATTATTGGAAAATTTTCATTTTTTTTAGTTTAATTTGCTGTTTGATTGAAAACAGGCAAGATATGTTAAAAATAGGCATCAGACACGAAGACAAATATGAATCAGAAACAAGAACTCCTCTGATTCCTATTGATATTCAGCGTCTTATAAATGATGATGGCATTGACATCACTGTTGAATCTTCTAATAAAAGGGTTTATCAGGATGATGATTTTAGAAATGCCGGTGCCCATATCGGATCGTTGGATCATTGTGACATCATAATCGGAGTAAAAGAAGTTCCGATCTACAAAATATCTCCATCTAAAGTATACCTTATCTTCAGCCATGTAATTAAAGGGCAAAAAGATAATATGCCCTCTCTGAAAAAAATGATGGAACTCAACGTAACCTTGATCGATTATGAAAAAATTGTTGATGAACATGGTAAAAGGTTGATTTTTTTCGGACGTTATGCTGGCCTGGCTGGAATGATCAACAGCTTGTGGACACTGGGTAAAAGACTGGCTTATCTGGGATTGGAAACGCCCTTCCTACACATCAGGCAGGCCCGGACTTATCATTCTCTGGAAGAAGCAAAACAGGCAGTGGGTTCTTTGAGTCAAATGATCAAGTCAGGTGGATTAAGTCAGCTAAATTTTCCATTGGTGATAGGTTTTACCGGCAACGGAAATGTATCAAAAGGCGCCTGGGAGATCATGGATTTGCTGCCTGTAAGAGAAATATCCAATGATCAGCTTTTAACCCTCCAAAAAACCGGACATTGGGATGATCATTGTATTTATAAGGTTGTTTTTACGGAAAAAGAAATGGTAAAGCCCCGGGATGCTTCAAAATCTTTTGATCTCATTGAGTATTATGCCAATCCTTCTATCTACGAAAGTGATTTTGAAAAATATCTGGATAAAATAACTTTACTGGTCAATGGTGCATATTGGGATGATCGTTATCCCAGGATTGTCACAAAAAATTATCTCAGAAGACATTACAATGACCAACATCCGCTAAAAGTCATTGCTGATATCAGTTGCGATGCAAATGGCTCCATAGAGTGTACAGAGTTTTGCACAAAGCCAGAAGATCCTGTATTTGTTTATAATCCTTTGGAAGATAAAGCGATCCAAGGTTTTGATCACGACGGACTTTTGGTTATGGCAGTGGATATTTTGCCCTCTGAACTTCCTAAAGATAGTTCAGCCGGTTTTAGTTCTGCTTTATTTCCCTATATCGAACAATTGTCAAAAATTGATTTTTCTTTGCCTTTTGAACTATCTTCTTTTCCTGAGCCGTTGAAAAAAGCTACGATTTTGTACAAGGGCGAACTCACAACTGATTTTGAATATTTACGGAGATTTTTAGATTGAGTACTAACGCTTGCGTTGATAAATAATTCACTTTCAAACAATTTATGAGTCGAATTTATAAAGTATAAAGTTTGTAAAGTATAAGTGTAAATAATTGATATTGTACACTTTAACTATAAATACTAAATTATCATAAACATCTCAAAATCAACAATATAACTTTATGAACTTTCCACTTTATAACATTTTAGACTGAAATCATTTATAATTAATTTATTTTTCTGGCTTTTATAAATTTTAAAGCAAAAGCAACATAAGATTTTAACACAGTAAAAAATTCTCAAAAAATCCCAGATGATACTGAAAACCTTGATCATGGTTTAAACATAAAAAAATGAGATCATCAGGACTACCAAAATAAAAAAATTCAGATGAAAGAAAAAAAAATACTGGTGATCGGTGCCGGATTATCAACTCCTGTATTAATTGATTATCTCATTGATCGGGCACATGCCAACAAATGGCTGATCACCATCGCAGACATGGATAAGTCAATGGCTGAAAAACGCATTGAAGGTAAAGATAGGTCATGCGCCGTTTTTTTTGATGTGAATGATGAGAAAATGATTTCGGGACTGATCCCAGGATTCGATCTGGTCATTTCCATGCTACCCGCTTTTCTGCATACCAGGGTAATTGAAGCTTGTCTGGAATACCGTATTCATATGATCACTGCTTCATACAATCCCGTTAATGCTGCTGATTATCATCGCACTGCGCAAGAAAGGGGAGTCATTTTACTAAATGAAATGGGTCTTGATCCAGGGATTGACCATATGTCTGCCATGGAATTATTGAACAAAATCAGAGAGAAGAATGGAAAAATCATTTCATTCAAATCTTCAACAGGTGGTCTGGTTGCACCAGAATCAGATAATAACCCCTGGAATTACAAGTTTTCATGGAATCCGGCGAATGTTGTAAAAGCAGGTCAATTAGGCGCTCAGTTCATTGAAGAAGGATTTTATAAATACATTCCTTACCATCAATTGTTTAAAAGGACAGAAAAGATTTGGATCGAAGGATATGGTGAATTTGAAACATATCCCAACAGAGACTCTGTCAAATATAGGGAAGATTATGGATTGATGGATATACCAACCATGTATCGCGGAACGATCAGAAGGCCAGGATATGCAAAAGCCTGGGATGCATTGGTGCAATTAGGAATGACAAATGATCTGTTTGAAATCGAAAACCTGGCAGATATGAACTACAAAGAGTTCACTCAATCGTTTTTACCTTCATTTTCAGGAGATTTAAAGGCAAATCTGGCAGCTTATCTTCATTTGGATGAGCAGAGTGATACTTTTAAAAAACTGGAATGGCTCGGATTGTTTTCAGATCAAAAATCAGGTTTGACCAAAGGGACTCCGGCAACTGTCCTTCAACAAATTCTCATGTCAAAATGGGCACTTCAGCCATTGGATAGGGATATGATCGTGATGCAACACCAGGTTCGTTATCAAACCGGAAATATTACCAAAAAAGTTGAATCAACGCTCACAGTTGAAGGTAAAAACAGTCATTATACTGCGATGGCAATGACGGTAGGGCTTCCAGTCGCAATAGGAGCAAAACTATTGCTCGATGGCAAAATTGAACTCACAGGTATTCACATTCCAACTTCCAGACAGATTTATCAACCCATTCTCAGCGAATTAAAAACTTTGGGCATCCAATTCACTGAAAAGGAAATGGAATGCTAACATTTAGAATCAATTATAAAAACAGTTTAAAAGAACTCTTCACTGTGAACTTGTCCGGGATCTTTCCGGGAATGGAGTTTAAACCCTTCATCTTTCAAAATTTCCTGCATGCTTTTGATCATATTAGGATTACCGCAAAGGAAGAAATGTGTGTTGTCGGGACTGACCTCTACACCAAAATGCTTATGTACCGTACCGTCTTTCCATATGGCTTCAATAAATCTGGTATCACCAACCCATCCTGCAGGTTCTTTCTCCGGCATGGTAACCGTTGGGTAATAAAAAAAGTTATCAAACATACTTGACAACAATTGTAATTCTGAGTAATATCCCAAATCCCAACTGTTGGATGCTCCCTGGATCACCATGATCTTGCTTTTCCTTTTCAATGCATTGGATCTGAGCATACTCATATAAGGAGCTACTCCGGTTCCGGTTGCGATCAGTACAATGTTGTTGATTTCATCTACCATATCCAAAGTGAACATTCCGGTTGGTTTGGGAGCCATATAAATTTTATCTCCAATATTCAAACTGAACAACCGAGGGGTCAATGAACCTGAATGAACAAGTGTAATATAAAACTCAATAAAATGCTGGGAAGAAGAAGAAGCTATGGAATATGCTCTTTTGATCAACGTTCCGGGCTCCTGAAATTTATACTCTTCTGTGGCTTCCTCACATCTGGGTATTTCAGCATACAAACCCAAAGCAACAAACTGTCCTGCAGTAAAATCAGGAAATTCCCATCCATCTGGTTTAATCCGGATTATTTTCATTGTAGGCGATACCTGCATGATATGAGTGACGACACTATTATATTTACTTTCCATAATTGACTTTTTATTGAATCGCAAAAATACGGAGGATACCCTTAAATACCAAGCTGAAATAATATTTTGATTAAAATAATTGAGAGATGAGTCTTTATTTATGGGCTAATTCAGCCTTCGGATATTTGATATATGACTTTTGAGTCTGCTCCGCAAAGTCTTTGCCCCCTAAATCCCCACTGACGTTTTCAGTCAGTAAACGCCTAAAAGAAGACTTTTAATTTGTTGATTTTCAATCTTTACTCTTTAGTCTTGGGCTGATCTTTGACCGCAGTAGATAGGGGCAAATAACGTTTGAAAATCAACGAATTGGACTTTTCGGAACAGACTCACTTCTTAAACTTTCATGAATTAATTCCAATAATTGAAATTATCATCCTGTTTCTTTTATCTGACAAAAGAATTTCTCCTATCTTGCAGTTTTATAGCACTCATAAATGGATTCTTTAGAGCAAATTGATTGGCTTTTATTTCAATGGATCAATGATCAATCTGCCAATATGTTTTTTGATCTTGTCTTGCCAATGATCAGGAATAAATATTTTTGGATCCCTTTTTATGGTTTTTTAATCTCCTTTTTCTTGTTCAATTGGAAAAAACGGGGTTTGATCATCAGTTTTTATCTGCTTTTGGTTTTTTTTACCTGTGACAGCATCAACAGCAGGATTTTTAAACCAACTTTCGGAAGAATCAGGCCATGTCGTGAACCTGAACGCATGGAGATTGTTATTCACAGAGTGCCTTGCCCGGGAGGATTTAGTTTTCCTTCATCTCATGCAGTGAACCATGCAGGAATAGCTGTTTTTTTATGGTTGTTTTTCAGAAGACCCAAAAAAATCTGGCCATTCCTATTCCTGCTTTGGGCATTTTCTATCGGGTACGCTCAGGTTTATGTGGGTGTTCATTATCCGTTTGACGTAATAACAGGTTTTATGATAGGAGGAGCCATCGGAACAGGTATATTTACATTGTTCAGAAATACAGATAAGTTACTTTTTAAAGAAGCATTGATTTAATGGAAGTTTTAAGCTATTTATTGTTGTTTAGTGTCCCATTTTTGACTGGTTTAGTCACGTTTGGGTTAAGGAAGGAACAGGTTTTTAAATATTTGGACTATATAAAATTATTTGGAGGTGCTTTCTTCCTTGGAGTCATTGTACTGCATTTGGTCCCGGAAATTTATCATGCATCATTGCCTTATACCGGTATTTTCATAGCTGCTGGTTTTTTCACCCAATTGATCATTGAAAGTTTTACCGGATCGGATCCTCATGATGCCAAATTTCCCGGACAGGTCATCACTTATTCCTATGCACTTTTAATCGGGTTGAGTGTACATGCTTTTATTGAAGGATTTCCACTGGCTTCTGCTTTTTCAGACTCTGCTCAGCATATACATGATCACAGCCATATGGATCATCACCACCATCATGATCATTTTGGAGAAGCTTATCTGATCGGTGTGCTGATCCATAGAATACCCATGGTCATTGTAATGGTTTTGATCATGCTGGGAAGCAGGTTATCGCGGACCAATATCATCACCCAATTGCTCATTTTTTCTTCTATGGCGCCTTTAGGTATGTTGACTGCAGGTTTCGTAGCACCTGATTCTGCATGGAGTCATTACATCATGGCATTTGTTGTTGGTTCTTTGACTCATGTTGCCATGCATCTGATCGATCACAAATCTATAAACACTTCCAATATTCAGGGGTCAATTCTTAAAATTGTGATCATGTTGCTTGGTTTCATCCTTGTTTACCTGGTGATTTAGAAATCGGCAAATAAAATGGCTCATTAAATCAGATCAACTAAATATGAAGTTTTTCACCTTCAGATTTAGCTATAGTTACAGCTCCACATGAGTCAGACCAGACATTAGTGGCCGTTCTGAACATATCCAGAAGTCTGTCTACTGCCAATATCAACCCGATACCTTCCATAGGTAGCCCAACAGCTGATAATATGATGGTCATCATCACCAATCCTGCCATCGGCACCGCTGCTGCTCCAATGGAAGCAAGTAAAGATGTGATGATTACGATCAATTGCTGACCTAAGCTCAAATCAATTCCATATGCCTGTGCTATAAAAATAACCGCGACACATTCGTACAATGCAGTACCATCCATATTGACTGTGGTACCCAATGGAATGGTGAAATTGGTGATTTTTTGTGATACTCCTGACTTGTTTTCAACAGCATCCAGTGTAAGCGGCATAGTAGCGGCTGAAGAGCTGGTGGAAAATGCAGTCAACAAAGGTGTTGCCATATTTTTTAAATGTTTAAATGGATCGGCTTTCCCTATATATTTAACAATCAATGGCAAACTAATGAAAAAGTGAATAAACAAACCTAAAAGCACTACCACCATATACAATCCTAACCTAGAAGCAAGACTTATCAAATCATCCTGATCTGCTACTACCTTTGATACCAGCGCAAAAACACCCAAAGGAGTGAATAAAATAATAAACTCAGTCATTTTCATGATCACTTCTAAAATCGCATTGAACGCTTTTTCCAATACTTTTCTGTATCCTTCTGCTACTCTGGTTATAAAATAACCAAATAGAAGTGAAAAGAAAATGATACCAAGCATATTATTATCGGTGAGTGCCTTAAAAATATTGGAAGGTATAATATCCAGCAAAATGCTTTTAAATGAACTTTGACTTACTTCTAGCCCTTCCACTACTTCAGAAAAATTCAGATCAGCTCCGACTCCTGGTCTGATAAGATTCACAAAAAACAACCCTGTTAAAATAGCCAGTAAGCTGGTTGAAATATAATAGAACATTGTTTTAAATCCCAACCTTCCCAGATTCGAAGCAGAACCAATACTCACAACTCCGGAAATGAGTGAACTCATCACCAATGGAATGATGATCATTCTCAAAGCTTTTAAAAATATTTCTCCTATCCAATGAATAGCTTCAACTGCCGGATTATGATAGGCAGCCTTAATGAATAAAGACTGGTTTTTTTTGAAAGTTTGCTCACCGGTAATACCAATAATAGCTTGCCTGTATGCTTGTTGTGTCGGATATACCTGATTCTCAATTCTGCCCAGGTCATCCAAAACATCTGATCCTATCTCACGCTTAATATTTTCAGATGTCATACTGTCCAGTTTATAATTGGTTTTGAATATCAAACCAAAAATGATGGCTAGCGTCAGAGCAATCAGAATTTGCCAGTGTAATGGTATTTTTTTCATAATGACGGAGTAATTTAATAAAATTGAAATGACTTATCTGAAAACTGAAAGCATATACAATTGTAAATTTGAATTCAATATTCAAAAAGAATCCAAATTTATCAAATTTTATATTTTCTTAACCTTTAGTTTAAAAATGAATTTTTTGGCATATATACAATGCACAAATATAGGTTTTTTTGATTTCTTTCGTTAATTTTGCAAAAGGTATGCAGTCATTTCTTTATGACCCTAAAAGGTAAAAACGGAAATTTTCTCATATCCTGAGTTATTATTTCAGTTCAATTACGTTTTTTATGAAAGAAGTTTATTTTGTTAGGCATGCAAAATCTAGCTGGGATGATCAGAGCCTTTCAGATCACGATCGTGGTTTAATAGAAAGAGGCGTGAATGATGCAGAATTAATATCCCGAATCCTGGCGAATAGCGGGGTAATTATTAATGGTGCCTTTTCAAGTGATGCCATCAGGGCATTAAAAACAGCTGATATTTTTGCCAGAAATCTCAACACCAATCACATTCAGGCGTCAAGAGATCTTTACCTGGCAGGTACTTTTTCAATTATCCATTTTCTTTATAATCTGGATGACAGTTACCATAGCATTTTGGTTTTTGGGCATAATCCCGGGTTTACCGATCTGTTCAATCATTATAGTAAGAGTCCGATAGATAACGTACCTACTTCCGGCGCTTTTCATATCCGTTATGAAATCGACAAATGGAAAGATGTCAAAACAGCCAGAGGCTCGTTGTTAAATACTTGGTTTCCAAAGGATTTTAGATGATTTTATTGAATTATTTAAGCCCATTTATGATGATCAAATCTGCTGTTTATCTTTTGTTGTTCATAGTAACAGCAATGTTATGGAGTTGTGAATCAAAATTTAAAAACGATGAAGAGAAACTGGTTGAAATGATCACTGATTTTCACATAGCCAAAGCTGCTCTTGACAGATATCCCCCAAACGAAAGAGACAGTGTTTATAAGGTTTTTACTGACCAGATATTCAAAATTCACGGAGTGACGAAAAGTTCATTCGAATATGATATACTCCAGTTGGAAAAAGATCCGAAAAACTACCAGTTGATCCTTGATAAAGTCACGTCAAAAATAGCCCCAAACGAGGAAAATCCTCCCAATGAAACAGCTCAGTAATGGAAATCGTATATCAATCTGAATTCTTGGTTTTTTCATCCAGAATGTTCTCAACATGTGTTTCAATCTCCCGAAGTTTCTTTTTACACCAGTCTGCGAGGAAAGTGGCCCTGGTTACTTTTTCTGAAAGGGATTCCAAAGGCAATTCATTATTTTCCAGGATCAAAGCAATTTTCGATAATTCTTCGTATGCCTCAGAAAAAGTCAACTCCTGTTTTTCAGTTTTTTTCATTGATTATATTTAATTGATTAAAGCAGTTACTGGTTTTTATAAAATCAATTGCATTGCTTAAAAACCATTTTGATTTCGCTTTCAACCTTTCCGTCTGCAAAAACAGTTACCAAGGGTTCAGCCTTATTTAATTCAACAATTGACTTTACAGGTTTGCCTTGCTGCATTGTAAGGCTGAAACCTTTTTTCAGAATATTGGACGGATCATTGATCCTGATCTGTTCAGATCTCATCTCAATTTTATTCATCCATGTCTGACAAAGGGATAAGGCCTTATGACGTACACCATCAATCTTATTTTGAAGCTGCAATCTATTCCGCTCCGTGATTGATCTGGAATGATGGCGGATCGATATCATCAAATCCATTACCTCCTGATGATATCTGATCATTTTTTTCTCCATCTGACCATTGATCCTTTCATTTAAATTCAAGACGGAATGCTCGAACAATAAATTATGGTCAATAATCAAATTAGCTACGGCAGTAGGGGTTTTCAAAGGTGAATTGACGACCAACTCAATGATGGTCTGATCTGTTTCATGTCCAATTCCGGTCAAGATGGGTTTTGAACACAATGCAGCATGCTTTGCCAGCAAATAGGAATCAAAACCTGAAAGGTCAAGTTTTGATCCGCCACCACGTATGATCACGATACTGTCGACATCCTGTTTTGATGCCAGATCCAATGCCTGGATCATCTCCCTTTCAAGATTCTGACCCTGCACGCTGGATTCAAACAAAACTGTATGAAAAGCATATCCATAACGGTTGTTGTGAAGTTGATCCATAAAATCTTCAAGTCCTGCAGCTTTTGACGAACTGATCACTGCTATTTTTTGAAATACCCTGGGTAATGTGATCTGCTGATTCCTGTGAAGCAATTCCTCCTTACTCAATCTTTCAATCGTTTGTTGTCTTTTGATCTCCATTTGACCAAAAGTGAAAGTCGGATCAATATCTTCAATAGAAAACTTTAATCCGTATTTTTCATGGAATTCAACTTTAACCTTACATTGAATATGAATACCTTCTTTTAGGATCTGATGTGCAAGATCCTTGAGTTTGTTCCTTATAAACAAAACAGACTTATACCAGATCACAGCTCCCGTACTGGCGATCACCTCATCAGAATGTTCTTTTTTCTCAACCAATTCAAGGTAATATGCTCCTCTCGATTCCTTGATCTGGGAAATCTCTGCCTGCACCCAGATACTATCCAGGAAGTTGGCAGCGATTACCTGCTTAATGTATTGGTTTACCTCAACTAAACTATATGCTTCCAAATCAACAATTTAAAAAAAAAGCTGCAGGGTTCCTACAGCTTTGACCAAAAAAATAATCTATATTATTTCAGTACTTGTTTTACAAGGTCTGCAGCTTCTTTGAACTGTACAGCTGAATGAACTTTCAAACCACTTGCATCTATCAGCGATTTGGCTTTTTCAGCATTGGTTCCCTGCAAACGGACAATAATAGGTACCCGTATATCTCCGATATTCTTATATGCATCGATGATCCCCTGAGCTACGCGGTCACCTCTCACGATGCCCCCAAAAATATTTACCAAAATGGCTTTGACATTATCATCTTTCAGGATGATCCTGAAACCTTTTTCTACTCTTTGAGCATCCGCTGTTCCACCAACATCCAGGAAATTGGCGGGTGAGCCACCAGATTGCTTAATGAGGTCCATTGTAGCCATAGCCAATCCGGCGCCATTGACCATACAGCCCACATTTCCATCCAATTTGATATAATTAAGATCTGATTCCTTGGCTTCTACCTCTGTTGGATCCTCTTCGGTGGTATCCCTGAGAATGGCCAATTCAGGATGACGGAATAGTGCATTGTCATCCAGTCTTACCTTACTATCAACCGCTACGATCCTGTCATCTCCTGTTTTTAATGCCGGATTGATCTCAAAAAGAGAAGCATCTGATCCCAGGTATGCTTTATATAATGAAGTAATAAAAACGGTCATCTCTTTAAAAGATTTACCGCTCAATCCCAGATTAAACGCTATTTTTCTCGACTGAAAAGCCTGCAATCCCAGTACCGGATCAATAAACTCCTTATGTACGAGATGTGGCGTCTTCTCTGCAACCTCTTCAATGTTCATCCCACCCTCTGTACTATAAATAATGACATTCCTTTTGGATTCTCTGTCCATTAAAATAGAAATATAAAACTCCTTGCATGCAGAAAAATCAGGAGCATAACTATCCTCAGCTATGAGCACTTTGCTTACAAGTTTTCCCGGACCTTCCATTCCTCCAGGCGTTTGAGGAGTTTTGAGCATCATGCCAATGATATTTCCTGCATGGGTTTTTAGTTCGTCTACATTTTTGCATAATTTTACTCCTCCTCCTTTTCCTCTTCCTCCTGCATGTATTTGTGCTTTTACAACACAATAGTCAGTACCTGTTTCTTCTTTGAGCTTCTTATAAGCCTCTATAGCTTCTTCAAGTGTGCTGGCTACAATACCTCTCTGGATAGCCACACCATAAGATGCAAGTAAGTCCTTTCCTTGATATTCGTGTAAATTCATAGTGTATATTTATAATCTTTACTAAATGATGAATCGTTAATTCAATGAAAGTTTTTGGTTGAAAATCTCCTGACCATGGATAATTCTGACTAAATACATTCCTTTTCCCAGATTCGCAGAACTAAGATCAATTGTATATTTCCCCTTATCCATAATAAGTGAATTGGTATAAACCTTTTGCCCGTTCATATGAAAGATTTCCAGGTCATATCGATCCGCTTCACCGAAATTCTCCAGGGTAAAAACAGGCACAGTCTGATTGACAGGATTGGGATAAAATTTAAAATTTTCACTAATATTTATCTCACTCACATCTACTGAAATACCTCCTGTTTTAAAACGATGTGTTTCACTGACTTTCATTTCACACGAATTACCTTCATTAAATGGCCAGATCAGCATTGAAATGAAACTTTGATTGGCAGGCAGGTCAGTAATAATGATTTCTGAAGCATTATCCACCCAATAATAATACAGTTTCTTATTGATGGATCCGACTGTCACTTTGACCAGATATGAACTGGCGCCGGTTACATCTGACCAATTGACAAAAATATGGTCATAATAGGGCACTGTGCTGTTATATGCTGGTTCAGTGATCATCGGCTTTTCATCAGACAACAGGGTAGTATCCGGGATATAAGTTGACTGGATATAATTGCGTCCGCTTGCCTGATAATCTGCACGCATCAGGTTCATCTGGGTAGGCGTAAACTGATTGGTTTCACAATTGGAAAAGTAACTCATAAAATTGTTTTCCATGGGATGGACCACGTCCCCGTTGACATCTTTTACTTCAAAGTCCTGAATGCAATTTTGTTCAGGATCATACAATCCAAAATTGAAATCAGGAGGTGTATCACATATTTTGTCAGCTGCATCTTCGCAATTGCTCCCATTGGCCAGTTCAATCAGGTCTCCTGAACATGGTACAGTAGTATAATTCACCTGTAACCCGTGTACGGAAGCCTGATAAGGACATCCTTCCCATCCGTAAAAGGGATGTGCCATACTGAAAAAATGGCCAACCTCGTGAGAAAGTGTTTCGTTATTACCAACTTTGGATTGAATCACAACGATCCAGTCTCTTCCGGGCTGGTAATATCCTAAGGTTGTACCGCTTTCATTCGTTCCGATTTTGTTGACAATAAATATATTCAATGCATTATTGGCAAAATTGGCAGCCATTCTGATCGTCGAAAAAGTATGCCTGGGATCATCGTATAAAGTGGTATAAGGAATGTGATTGATGTCTCCTTTGATATAAAAATGCATTTTCAAAGCTTCATAATCATTGTTCAGCCTGCACAACTGTGTCAGGATCGCTTCTTCTTCGATTCCTCCAGTCCCATCATCTTTAGTAACGACGTGAAACTTAACCGGAACAAATAATACCTCATCATTTCTGAGCATATCCGGATTTAGTTCCAGAAATCTCTTGTTCATTTCCAGTCTTTCAAAAATCTCATCATGGTCATGAGTGCCGCAAACACCAACCTGACTGAATCCCACACTACCCATTGCAAAAACGACGAAAAATATTAAAAATAAGCCTTTCATTATTTAGATAATTTATAAACTAATTGTTGTTAACCAGCAATTAGATGAATACATAATGCGCAAAGATATAATAAAATAAAATTTTTTACATTTGCCACTAAATTTTTATCTTATTAATCAACTAAATATAATGTATTATGAGTAAAGTTACAGTTATCGGAGCCGGAAATGTGGGTGCAACAGTCGCCAATGTTTTAGCGCATAAAGATATTGTCAATGAAATTATTTTGCTGGATATCGTTGGTGATATGGCAAGGGGAAAAGCATTGGACTCCTGGCAACAGGCGCCCATCGATGGTTATTCCACAAGGATCATTGGAACAGCCGATTATAAAGATACCAACAATTCAGATATAGTTGTCATCACTGCCGGACTTCCACGTAAACCTGGAATGAGCAGGGATGACCTCATCACTACCAACGCAAATATCGTCAATACCGTAACAAAATCCATTTTGGAACACTCCGAAAATCCTGTGATCATCGTAGTTTCAAATCCTTTGGATGTTATGACTTATGCAGCTCACCTGACAACAGGTTTTGACAGAACCAAAGTTTTCGGTATGGCCGGCATTCTCGATACAGCCAGGTATCGCGCTTTCCTGGCAACTGCTCTGGATGTATCTCCAAAAGAAATCCAGGCATTATTGTTAGGCGGACACGGTGACACCATGGTACCGCTGCCAAGATATACGACTGTAGCAGGTATTCCGGTTACAGAATTAATTGAAGAACAAACTCTAAACCAAATCGTTGAACGCACTAAGGTAGGAGGAGGAGAACTGGTCAAACTGATGGGCACATCTGCCTGGTATGCACCGGGTGCTGCTGCTGCACAGATGGTCGAAGCCATCGTTCGTGATGAAAACCGCATTTTCCCCTGTTGTGTCAGACTCGATGGTGAATATGGTGTAAATAACGTATACCTTGGAGTTCCCGTCGTATTAGGCAAAGGAGGGATCAAGAAGATCATCGAGATTCAACTCAATGAATCTGAAAAAGCATTGATGGCTGAGTCTGCCGGACATGTTAAAGCGGTGATGGATGTATATGACCATCTAAAAAAATAATTAAAATCATTTTTCTTTTTAAGGCAAGTTGAAAATTTCAGCTTGCCTTGTTTTTTTAACTTATAAGATCCTGAAATTAAAGTTATGTTGCCATCTTATAGGGAAGATAAATGACCTGATCATCAAAAATCTAAGCTTGATTTTTTTGATCCTCAGTTTGTTTGCCTTATTGCATAAGGTAGGTTAATGGATATTCAAATGTAAAACAAGGAAAACCAATATTGAGTCTGCTCCGAAAAGTATGAATCTCTACGAATACCTTAAGCTTTTCTATATTATCTTTAAATAATGCGAATCAAGGGTTAAAGTTAATTCTGCAGATAAGCAGGATTTTCTCA
>ERZ761607.315-NODE-315-length-94492-cov-6.140220_pt1 | contig 94492 bp, 94 predicted proteins | sample MGYA00511164_ERZ761607 | MGnify/ENA primary metagenome ERZ761607 (study PRJEB28899, sample SAMN02445080) | bioreactor sludge metagenome | biome: EBPR sludge | place: Australia: Brisbane, Thorneside Wastewater Treatment Plant | collected 2011-06-22 ...
GTTGTGGATCGCCTTCTCGAGCCCCTCCGGAGAGGTGCCGACGATCTCGGTGACGCGATAGGTGCGATTGGTCATGCCAGGCCTCCAGGCAGTCGTGGGGTGCAGTCGTGGGCTTCCGACCCTACCGACGTACAGTGGCAGGCATGGCCCGGGAGCACGGCCGTGAACCCGAGGCGATCCGCATCACCTCGGCAGCCGCCAGCCGCAACGCGGACATCGCGACGCGCCAGAAGCGCTACCTGATCTCGATGAGCATCCGCACGGTCTGCTTCGTCGGCGCCATCGTCGCCTCGCTGCTGGGGATCCACTGGCTCTGGCCGATCCTCATCATCGCGGCATTGTTGCTGCCGTACGTCGCGGTGGTGATGGCCAACGCCACCTCGACCAAGTCCGACGCGTTCGAACTGGTCGACCGGGGCGCCGGGCACCCCGAACTAGGCCCACGACCCCAGGACCGGTGACTTTTCGGCCCAACCGGTTTGATTCCCGGCGCTGGCGTGGAAGACTCGTCGTGCCGTCGGGTTCGCTCGTCGGTGTGGTGCCGGACAGCTCTCCCCGTGGTTGGCCGGCACCACTTTTATTTCGCCTGTGATCGCCCACGGGGGTATCCATGTCCGACATCTGCTCAGCCAAGGGCTGTACGGCGCCCGCAGTCTGGGCGCTGCGCTGGAACAACCCCAAGCTCCACACCCCCGATCGGCGCAAGGTCTGGCTCGCCTGCGAAGAGCATCGGATCTCCCTGTCGGACTTCCTGGGCGCCCGCGGGTTCCTCAAAGAGGTCGTCGAGCACGTCGAGGGCGCCGACGAGACCGTCTAGCGGTCTGGACCGGCGTGCCGGTAGTCAGCCACCGATCGCCGACATGGGCCGATCGGGTTGGAGGAAGGTCGGGTCGTCGATGCCGTGGCCCGGCAGCTTGCCGGCCATGGCCGTGAGCCACCGCGAGGCCAGCTCATCGTCGCTCGCCCCTGCGCGCATCGCGGTGCGCAGGTCGGACTCCTCGCGGGCGAAGAGGCAGTTGCGGATCTGCCCGTCGGCGGTGAGCCGCACCCGATCGCAGGCGCCACAGAACGGCCGGGTCACCGACGCGATGATGCCCACGGTGGCGGGCCCGCCGTCGACCAGGAACTCCTCAGCGGGGGCACTCCCCCGTGGCTCGACGGCGGGCACCAGCACGTAGTGCTGCTCCAGCGCGGCGAGGATCTCGTCGGCGGTCACCATCTGGTCGCGGCTCCAGCCGTGCTGGGCGTCCAGCGGCATCTGCTCGATGAATCGCAGCGCGTAGCCGTGCTCCAGGCACCACTCGAGCAGCTCAGGGGCCTGGTCGTCGTTGACGCCCCGGAGCAGCACCGCATTGACCTTGACCGGGCCCATCCCCGCGTCCTGCGCCGCCGCCAACCCGGCCACCACGTCGGCGAACCGGTCGCGGCGGGTGATCTCGTGGAACGTGTCGGAGCGAATCGTGTCGAGGCTGACGTTGACCCGGTCGAGACCGGCATCGGCGAGCGCCTGGGCGGTCTTGGCCAGCCCGAGGGCGTTGGTGGTCAGGGAGGTCTCGGGGCGCGGCCGCAGCTGCGCCGTACGGCGGACGATGTCGACCAGCCCCCGGCGGACCAGCGGCTCGCCGCCGGTGAACCGCACCTCGCGCACTCCGAGGTGCTCCACGGCGATGCCGATCAGCCGCACGACCTCGTCGTCGCTGAGCTGGGACTCCTGCGGCAGCCAGTCGAGGCCCTCCGCGGGCATGCAGTAGGTGCAGCGCAGGTTGCAGCGGTCGGTGAGACTCACGCGCAGGTCGGTTGCGACCCGGCCGTAGGCGTCTGACAGTGGCTGCACAAGGTCAACTCTACGGTCCCGATGGGCGCTCGGTAGCTTTGCAGGGTGCGCTCGTTCGGGTTCCTCCTGAGTCGGCGCTGGGTGCTGTTCGCGCTGGTCGTGGCCGTGTTGGCCTACGCCGCCTGGTGGCTGGGCGGCTGGCAGTTCCGGAGGCTCGACGACCGCAAGGCCGACAACGCCGTGGTGCGGACCAACGAGCATCGTGAGATCACCCCGGTGGGTGACGTGCTCAGCCCCGACGGACACCCCACCGAGAGCGACGAGTGGCGAGTGGTCAGTGCCACCGGGACCTACGACCCCGAGCAGACGGTGGTCGTGCGCTACCGCACCCGCGACGGCGCGCAGGGGATCGATGTCGTCGTACCTCTCGTCACAGCTGACGGCACCGCGCTGCTGGTCGACCGGGGCTGGCTCGAGACCGACCCCAGCGGTGCCGACCGCGAGGACATCCCGGCCCCACCCTCCGGAGAGGTGGCGGTGACCGGCTACGTGCGCGCCAACGGCACCGGCGACAGCACCCGCGTCAGTGACCGCTCCACCCGCGCGATCAGCAGCGACGAGATCGGCCCGGCCCTCGGCCGGAGCGTGTACGGCGGCTTCGTCGAACTCCGCTCGGAGGACCCGGAGCCCGATACCGCCCTGGAGGCGGTCGAGCTGCCGGAGCTCAACAACGGGCCGCACTTCTTCTACGGGCTCCAGTGGTGGTTCTTCGGGGCCCTTGCGATCTTCGGCTTCTTCTACCTGCTCTACGACGAGTGGCGCCACGGCCCCCGCGGCGAGCGGCTCACCCGACCCCGCTCTAGAGCTGCATCACCACGGCCTTGGGCTCGGTGAAGAACTCCCGGCTGAAGGTGCCGCCCTCGCGGCCGACGCCCGAGTCGCCGACGCCGCCGAACGGCGCCCGCAGGTCGCGGATGAAGAAGCAGTTGACCCAGACCGTGCCGGCCTGCAACGCCGCGGAGACGCGGTGGGCGCGGGAGAGGTTCTCGGTGAAGACCATCGCGTTGAGGCCGTACGGCGAGTCGTTGGCCAGCCGGACGCCGTCCGCCTCCGTGTCGAACGGGTGGATGGTCACCAGCGGCCCGAACACCTCCTCGCAGACCACGCGCGAGTCCAGCGGGGCGTCGACGACCACGGTGGGGCGCACGAACCAGCCGTCGCCCGGGCCGCCGGTGAGCACCCGGCCGGTGCCCGCGGCCACGTCGTCGAGGTAGCCGCTGACCTTCTTCCAGTGCTCCTCGGAGGCCAGCGGGCCGAGCTCGGTGGCGGGGTCCTTGGGGTCCCCCATCCGGAGTGCCTCGGCCGCGGCCACGAAGCGGGCCACGAACTCGTCGTAGACGCCACGCTGGACGAACAGCCGCGAGCCGGCCAGGCACACCTGTCCGGCGTTGCTGAAGATCGCCTTGATCGACCACGAGACGGCGTTGTCGAGCTCGGCGTCGTCGAAGACCAGATTGGCGCCCTTGCCCCCGAGCTCGAAGCTGACCGGGGTCAAATTCGCGGCGGCTGCCTGGCCGATGACCCGTGCCGTGGCGGACTCACCGGTGAACGTGATCCGGTCGACGCCACGGTGCTCGGTGAGCGCCGAGCCCGCCGAGTCGGGCCCGAAGCCGTGTACGACGTTGAGCACGCCCGGCGGCAGTCCGGCTTCCGTGGCGAGCCGGGCCAGCAACAGCCCGGACTTGGGGGTGTCCTCGGCCGGCTTGAGCACCACGGTGTTGCCCCACGCCAGCGCGGGCGCGATCTTCCAGGACTCCAGCATCAGCGGGAAGTTCCACGGCGAGATGGCGGCCACGACGCCCACCGGCTGGAAGATCGAGTAGGCGTGGTGGCCGGTGTCCATGGGGTAGGTCTCGCCTGTGGCGAGCCGCGCGTGGTCGGCGAAGAAGCGCAGGTTCTGCGCGGTCCGGGGCACGTCCTTGGTGCGGGCGTCGGTGATCGGCTTGCCCATGTCGACGGTGTCGGCGAGCGCAAGCTCGTCGCTGTGCTCGACGACGAGATCGGCGAGGCGATGCAGCAGCGCCCCGCGCTCGGCGAGCCCCATCCGCGGCCACGGTCCCTCGTCGTACGCGCGCCGCGCGGCGGCGACGGCGCGGTCCACCTCGCCCTGGCCACCGAGCGCGACCTCGGCGTACGCCGACTGCGTGAACGGATCGACCGAGTCGAACCGCGCACCGGAGACGGACTCGACGTCCTCGCCGTCGATGTGGTGCGTGATCAGCTCCATCCCAACTCCCTGGCCATCTCCATCACTTCCCTCCGCTCGCGAGCTGCAGCGCGATGTCGATCAGCATGTCCTCCTGGCCACCGACGTAGCCCGCCTCGCCGGCCTTCTGGAGGATCTCGTGGGCCGGTACGCCGTACCGCTCGGCGGCGTGCTCGGCGTGCAGCAGGAACGACGAGTAGACGCCCGCCCAGCCCTGCACGATCGCGGTGCGATCGGCCTTCGGCCACCGCGGCAGGTACGGCCGGACCACCTCCTCGGCGGCGTCGAGCACTCCCCCGACGTCGACACCGGTCTCGACTCCGAGGTGGTCGAAGGTCGCCGCCAGGACCTCGGTCGGCGAGTTGCCGGCACCGGCGCCGAGCGCGCACAGCGAGCCGTCGATCTGGCGGGCGCCGGACTCGAACGCGAGCACCGAGTTGGCCACTCCGAGGGAGAGGTTCTGGTGGCCGTGGAAGCCGACCTGGGCCTCCTGCCCGACCTCGGCGACCAGGGACTCGATCCGGGACTGAGCCTCGGTCAGCACCAGGGCGCCAGCCGAGTCCACCGCGTAGACGCACTCACAGCCCGCGTCGACCATGACCCGGCCCTGCCGGGCCAGCTCCTCCGGCGAGGTGCGGTGACTCATCATCAGGAAGCCGACCGTCTCCATCCCCAGCGACCGGGCCAGCCCGAAGTGCTGGATGGACACGTCGGCCTCGGTGCAGTGGGTCGCGATCCGGGCCACCGAGGCGCCGGCCTCGCGCGCGTTGCGCAGGTCGTCCATGGTGCCGATGCCGGGAACGAGGAGGATCGCGATCTTGGCCTGGGTGGCCTCCTCGGCAGCCGCGCGGACCAGGGTGATGTCCTCGACCTTGGAGAAGCCGTAGTTGAACGACGAGCCACCGATGCCGTCGCCGTGGCTGACCTCGATCACCTCGACGCCGGCGGCGTCCAGGGCGTGCACGGTCGCGCGCACCTGGGCCTCGGTGAACTGGTGCTCCATCGCATGGCTGCCGTCGCGCAGCGTGGTGTCGGTGATCCGGACCGGGCGCTCTGTGCCGCTCATGCGCTCGCCCCCACGAACCGGGTGGTCGCCACCAGCTCGCCGACCCGGGCCGCCGCGGCGGTCATGATGTCGAGGTTGCCGGCGTACGTCGGCAGGTAGTCGCCGGCGCCGAGCACCTCGATGAAGACCGTGACCCGTCCGTTGCCGTCCCACTTCTCGCGTGGCTCGTCGTACTGCGGCTCGGCACGAAGCGTGTAGCCGGGGACGTACTCCTGCACCTCGGCCACCCGGGCCACCACCGACGCGGTGATCGCATCGTGGTCGGCGTCCGGCGGGATTGCGCAGTAGATCGTGTCCCGCATGATCATCGGCGGCTCGACCGGGTTGAGCACGATGATCGCCTTGCCCTTGGGCGTGCCGCCGAGCTCGCGGACCGCGCGGCTGGTGGTGTGGGTGAACTCGTCGATGTTGGCGCGGGTGCCGGGACCGGCCGACTTCGATGCGACCGAGGCGACGATCTCGGCGTACGCCACCGGGACCACGCTGGACACTGCATGGACGATCGGCACGGTCGCCTGGGCGCCGCAGCTGATCATGTTGATGTTCATCGCGTCGACGTGGTCGCGGAAGTTGACCGGGGGCGAGACCAGCGGCCCTACGGCGGCCGGGGTCAGGTCGACCGCGACGATGCCGGCTTCTTCGAGCCGCGGCGCCGCCTCGCGGTGCGCCTTGGCGGAGGTGGCGTCGAAGACGATCTGCGGCAGCTCGTTGCGGGCGAGCAGCCAGTCGAGCCCCTCGGCCGAGGCGTCGAGGCCCATCGCCCTGGCCCGCTGCAGCCCGTCGGACTCGACCACGCCGACGACGGACTGGACCTCGATGGAGTCGCTGCGCTGGAGCTTGGCCAGCAGGTCGGTGCCGATGTTGCCGGGGCCGATGATGGCCGCGGTCGCCTTCGTGGAGGGGCGGCTCACGCGTCCCACCTCGGGATCTCGTCTTCCTGTGGGATGTTCACCTCGGTGACCCTATTGCGATAGCTCACGGTCGCGGTCCGGCCACCGTGCTTGACCCGCACCACCACCTCCTCGGTGTTGACCGGCTCGCCCGGGTCGTAGCCATGCGCCCAGGTCGCGAAGGCGCGGATCGGGCCCGAGTGGGTGGCGGCGATGATGCGCTGTCCCGGGGATTCGGCGATCAGCCGGTTGAACCCCATCCAGAAGCGGCGTACGCACGCCTGGGGCGACTCGAAGTACATCAGCGGGATGGTGAGCCACAGCTGGATCGGGTCCGCGCCCCCGAGTTGGGTCCGGTAGAACCGGTCGATCTCGACCAGCCAGCGCGGCCGGTCACCGACCGCCATCCGCTCCAGCTTCTCCATCTCGGCCTGGTACTTGCGGAACGACGCGGTGATGTCGCGGACGCCGTCCGGGGACCAGACCTGGAAGTTCTTCAGCTCGTCGACCGGCTCGGGACCGCTGACCTCGCAGTCGCGGCCGTACTGGCGCAGCCCGTCGAGCAGCCCGCGATGGATCTGCTCGGCGGTCTGCCGGGCGCGGTTGGTCGGCGCGCAGACGATCCGCATCTGCGGCCACTCGCGCAGGGTCCGGGACAGTGCCTGGCCGCGCTGATGGGCCTGCCAGGCGCCCATGGGGGTGAGGCCGGCGTCGGTGGAGTAGCCCTGGGTGATGCCGTGCCGGATGATCCGGATCTCGGTCGTGTAGGCGTCCCGGAGGGCCCGCTCCTCGGGGATGATCTCGTGGCTGCGGGTGATCGCGGCGTACTCCGGCGCGAACCGCTCGCCGTCGTACTCCAGCGGGACCGACCGCGCCCGCGACGGAGCCTCGTCGTGCCGGTCGCGGAAACGCCGGAGGTACAACGGCACCGACGGATCGTCGTCGGGTGTCGGCTCCGGTTCGGTGCGGCTGCGCCGCTCGGTGTAGCGGGCCAGGTAATGCGGGGCGTCGGTCCGGTCGGTACGCCGGAAGGTCTCCCCACGGTTGGGCTGCGTCATCAGCTGTGCACCGTGAAGAAGCGCTCGTTGACCTCGCGGGCGTAGTAGAACATCGCGCGCCCCATCTCCTCCTCGGTCCAGGTGATCGGCTCGAAGTCGGGGTCCACCCAATAGCCGCCGGTGAACACCTCGTTGCGGTTGCCGACCGGGTCGAAGAAGTACGTCGTGTGGCCCCGGGTCACCCCGTGCCGGGTGGGCGCGACGTCGATGTTCACGCCGTTGAAGGCCAACAGATCGGCGGCCTCGCGGACGGCGTTCCAGTCGTCGACCCAGAACGCGAAGTGGTGCAGGGCACCGTTGGGCCCGGTCACCATGGCCAGGTCGTGCGGAGTGTGCGAGCGCTCCAGCCAGGTGGCGATCTGGTGGCCGTCGTTGGCGAGGATCTGCTCGGTCAACCGGAAGTCGAGCACCTCGCGGTAGAACCGGGTCGCCTCGTCGACGTCCTCGGCCATGATGAAGATGTGGTCGAGCCGCGGCGGTGCGACGCCGACCAGGTTGCCCGGCCGCGGAGGCGGGTTGAACAGCGGCAGCATGTTGCCGACCTTCTCCATGCCGAAGCCGAGCTCGACGGTGTGCCCGGACGGCGCCTCGAACCGGATCGCGTCACCCCAGCCGGGGCCGAGCTCGCCCTTGCCATACCGCTTCACCGGGATGCCCCACGCCTCGACCCGCTCGGTGTAATGGTCGAGGTCCTCGAGCTCGGCGACCTTGAAGCTCATGTGGTCCAGCCCGTACGTCGGCGCCTGGCGCAGGACGACCGAGTGGTGCTCGTGCTCGTCCCAGCACTTGAGGAAGACCCGGTTCTCCTCGTGGGCGGTCTCGATCAGGCCGAGCACCTCGGTGTAGTACGCCGTGCACAACTCCAGGTCGGGGACCCGGATCTGCACATGCTGCAAGCGGAGGATGCGGTCGGACACGGCGTCTCCTCGTCTCAGGTGTGGAAGCGCAGGAACCGCTGCGCGACGACGTTCTCGTAGTAGAAGAGCCCGCGCCCGAACTGGTCCTCGGTCCAGGTGATCTCGGGGAAGTCCGGGTCCGGGCTGTAGCCGCCGGTGAACACCTCGTTGCGGGTGCCGAGCGGGTCGAAGAAGTAGATGGTGTTGCCGCGGGTGACCCCGTGTCGGGTCGGTCCCTGGTCGATCTGCACTCCGTTGTAGGCGAGGATGTCGGCCGACTTGCGGACGTGATCCCAGTCGTCGAGCCAGAACGCGAAGTGGTGCAGGGCGCCGTTGGGGCCGTTGACGATCGCGACGTCGTGGGGTGAGTGCGACCGCTCCAGCCAGACCCCGAGCTGGTGGCCGTTGGCGTCGAGCACCTGCTCGGTCATCCGGAAGCCGAGCACCTCCTTGAAGAAGGCGTACGCCTCGCCGACCTCCTCGGCGTTGATGAGCAGGTGGTCCATCCGCGGCGGGGCGATGCCGGGGAGGTCCGGGGGTGGGACCGGCGAGGGGTTGAGCTTGCCGAGGATGTTCCCGCGCTTCTCGAGCTCCCAGACCAGCTCCATGGTCTGACCCGAGGGGATCTCGAAGCGGATCGACTCACCCTGGCCGACCGCCTCGCCCCTGGAGATCCGGTCGACGTGACACCCGGCCTTCTCCAGCCGGCTCTCGAGTTCGGGCAGGTCGTCCTCCTTCTCGACCCGGAAGGAGAACAGATCCATCCCGATCCGGGTGTCCGCCCGGAGCCGCAGCGAGTGGTGGTCCTCCTCGTCCCAGCACTTGAGGTAGACCGCGTCGTCGGTGCGCTCCGAGACGTGCAGCCCCAGCACCTCGGTGTAGTACGCCGTGGACAGCTCCAGATCGGGCGTTCGAACGTCGACGTGGGCGAGTCTGAGTACTCCCATGGTGCGGCCTCCCGGCGCCCGGTGGACTTCTTGACTCCCGAACGTAGGGACGGCTAGCGTTCCGTGTAAAGGAAGGGTGTTCCATATGACGGAACGTCAGCCTGCTCCCCCAGGACCGGGCCCCGAGGCGATGCGGCAGGCGGTGGCCGGCTACGTCCAGGAGATCCACCGCGCGTACGTCGACCAGGCCGCCACCTTCTCCCCGGGCGTCCGCGGCCGGATGCCGCTCATCACGGCCGGCCGGCTCACCGTCGTGGCGGCCGCGGCCCGCAACCTGCACCTGCTGGCCACGGCCGAGACGCTCGGTCCGCTGCGCGGCCCAGAGGTGGCGATCACGGCGGAGTACGACGGGATCGCCTGGGAGCTGCGCTTCTTCGACCCGGTGGTCCTGCCCGAGCTCGGGCTGCTCGACGAGCGCGAATCGCCGGCGTTCGAGGAGGTCAAGCGCGCCCTCGGGGTCGGCACCGTGCTCTACCACGTGGTCGCCCAGCCCGGGGCCGGCCTCTCGGGCCACCAGGCGACGCACGTCGGCACCGGGCTGGCCAACGGCCACTCTGCCGCGGCCCGCGACTTCGAGACGATCCGTTCGCGGGTGCGCGGCCGGGAGGCGCTGGTCGACGAGCTCGCCGGTGCCACGATCGCCGGGCTGCCGCACGCCCAGGCGCTGCTGGCGCGCGCGATCTCGCCGTACGACGAGGGCGTGCGTGAGGCCTGCGAGGCCAGCGGGTCGGGCGGCCCCGATCCCGAGGCGATCCGCAAGGCGCTGCTCACCGCCGTCGGCGGCCGCACCCAATGGATGCCCGCCGGGAGCCACTCGTGAGCGATGGCGGCCTGTCGTCGGTCGGCAACGCCGCGCGGCTGCTGAAGGCCTTCCTGTCCCGCGAGCGCGAGATCGGCGTCTCGGAGCTGTCCCGGCGCCTCGGCCTCGGCAAGAGCACCGTGCACCGTCTGCTCACCACGCTGGTCCAGGAGGGACTGGTCGAGAAGACCGACAGCGGCGGCTACCGGCTCGGGCTGACGATGTTCGAGCTGGGCCAGGTCGTGCAGTCCCACATGGATCTGCACGGTGCGGTCGGTCCGGTGCTCGCCGCGCTCCGCGAGGAGACACACGAGGGCTGCCAGGTCGGGGTCCTCGATGGCCACGAGGTCGTCTACATCGACCGGCTCGAGAGCTCCCAGACGCTCCGCCTGTTCAACGAGACCGGACGCCGGGTGCCCGTGCACACCACGTCGTCCGGCAAGGTGCTGCTCGCCCATCTGGCCGACGACGATCTCGACCGGGTCCTCGACGTGGCGCCTCTGAACCAGATGACCCCGAAGTCGATCACCGACCCGGCCGCGCTCCGCACCGAACTCTCCCGGATCCGCGCCCGAGGCTGGTCCGAGGCGGTGGAGGAGCGCGAGATCGGCGTCGCTTCCATCGCGGCGCCGGTCCGCGATGCCTCCGGGCGCGTGGTGGCCGCGATCAGCATCGGCGCGCCCGCTGCCAGGATGGGCGCCCAGCAACGCCGCCGGCTGGCCGAGGTGGTCGTGGAGGCCGGCGAGGCGGCCTCCCGACGGCTCGGCTGGTCCCCCGAGACCCGACACCTACGAGAGGGCTGACCAGACCGTGCCCATCATCGACGCCGCCGGAAAGGCGCGAGCGCTCTACGACGCACGCCGCGACCGGGTGCAGATCAAGCCGTTCACCGACGACGACCCGACCCTCGGAATGGCCGACGGCTACGCCGTGCAGAAGGAGTTGGTCGCGCTCCTCCTGGCCGACGGTGACAGCATCGTCGGCTACAAGGTGGGCCTCACCTCCAAGCCGATGCAGCGGATGATCGGCGTCGACTCCCCCGACTTCGCCCCGATCCTCGGCTCCACCGTCCACGTCGATGGCGGCACGGTCTCCATGTCCGGGCTGATCCAGCCCAAGATGGAGGCCGAGGTCATCGCCGTGATGGGCGAGCGGCTCGCGGGTCCGGGAGTCCTGGTCACCGACGCGGCCCGGGCAGTGGCCGGGGTCTGTGCCTCGGTCGAGATCGTCGACTCGCGGTTCGAGGACTGGCGGATCAAGCTCGCCGACACGGTCGCCGACCTGGCCTCCAACGGCGCGTTCGCCGTCTCCTCCCGCATCGTGCCCCTGACCGAGGTCGACCCGCGCTACGTCGGCATGACGCTGACCCGCAACGGCGAGCTGATCGACACCGGCGCGGGCGCGGCTGCGCTCGGCGACCCGCTCGCGGTGGTGGCCTGGCTCGCCAACGTGCTCGGCGAGAACGGCATCGCGCTCGAGCCGGGTCATCTGGTGATGACCGGGGCGCTGCACGCCGCCGTACCCATGGCCGCGGGCGACGTGTTCCGCGCCGACTTCGACCGGCTCGGCCCGGTGACCCTGCGGGTGGTGGAGTGATGGCGGACGACGGCGTGGAACTGCTGCGTGCCGCGCGCCGGGAGCGGCGAGCCATCCCGCAGCTGAGCGACTCGATGTCCCTGGATCTCGAGTCCGCCTACGAGGTCCAGCGCGCCCAGCGGGCCGACTTCGGCGACCTGATCGGCTGGAAGCTCGGGGTCACCAGCCGGGCCAAGCAGCAGCAGGTCGGGGTCGACGCGCCGATCTACGGCTTCCTGGCCGCCGAGCACGTCCTCGACGTCGGCGAGCCGCTGGACACGAGCCGGCACATCAGCCCGCGCTGCGAGCCGGAGATCGTCTTCGTGATGGGCCAGCACCTCGCCGGCGCCCACGTCACGGCCACCGAGGTGCTGGCGGCAACCGCCGGCGTCGCGGTCGGCATCGAGGTCCTCGACTCCCGTTACACCGACTACCGGTTCACGATGCCCGACGTGGTGGCCGACAACGCCTCCGCCGGCCGCTACGTCGTCGGCTCCCCTGTGCCTCTCGCCGGCATCGACCTGCGCCTCGTGGGGGTCGTGCTCGAGCACAACGGCGACGTGGTCGCGACCGCATCGGGCGCCGCGTCGCTCGGCCACCCGGCTGCCGCGGTCGCCTGGCTGGTCCGTGCGCTCGCCGCGCACGACGAGGGGTTGCGGGCCGGTGACGTGATCCTCTCGGGTGGGCTCACGGCCGCCGTACCCGTCACCGCGGGCGACGTCGTGGTCGCGACGATCGACCGGCTCGGCTCGCTGGAGCTCGCGGTCCGATGACCGAGGTCGTGCGGGTCCCGCTCGGCGACCCCGCCGGCCGCGAGCGCTGGACGGTCACGCACGAGGACCGCTCCTACCTGGTCCTCGACCTCGGCGACCGGCTCGTGGTCACCGACGCCCTGTGTCCGCACAAGCAGAACCCGCTGGCCGCCGGGCTGGTCCGCGACGGCTGCCTGGTCTGCCCCGGGCACTGGTACGCCTTCGACCTGGCGACCGGTGCCTGCCGCAACGCGGCCGAGACGCCCCTCCCCCTGCATCCGGTCGTGGCGGAGGGCGAGATGCTGTACGCCGAGGTGAAGGTCGAGCCCGAGCTCTCCTGGTCGGAGCGGCTCCGGGCCTACGCGAGAGGAAGCTCATGACCGCCTACTGGGTCGCCACCTACGACGAGATCACCGACCCCGACAAGGTCGCGGCGTACGCCGCCCTGGCCGGACCCGCACTCATCGAGTCGGGCGGACGGTTCCTGGCCCGCGGCAACCCCGAGCAGGTCTACGAGCTGGGCGAGGAGACCCGGACCGTGCTGATCGAGTTCGAGTCGGTGGAGGCGGCCCGGGCGGCGCACGACACCGCGGCCTATGCCGCGGCCCTCGACGCCCTCGGCGATGGAGCCCAGCGCGACATCCGCATCGTGCCTGGAGTCGAGTAGACCCGACCGCACGTTCCGCCAGGCCGGGCTAAGCGCTGCCTGCGTGCTTCCCGGCAGTCCAGCCCCGGTCGCCGATCAGCTCCTCGGCCCGGGCCAGCGGGAGCTCCTCAAGCGGGGTGGCCATCGAGTCGTTCCAGCGGTTGAAGACACCGAACATGCACACGACACCCAGGAGCTCGACGATCTGCGTCTCGGTCCAGTGCTCGGCGAGCGTGGCGTACGACGCGTCGGTCACGGCGTTCGGCACCGAGGCCGCCTCCATCGCGAAGTCCAGCGCCGCCCGTTCCGCTGGGGTGAACAGATCACTGGTGGCGTACTCGTAGATCGATGCCATCTTCTCGTCCGAAACCCCGTGGCGGGTCGCGCTCACCGTGGTGTGGGCCTTGCAGTACTGGCAGCCGGATGCAGTGCTGGCCACATGGGCGACGAGGCGCTTGAGGCCGAGGTCGACCTCGCCGTCCGGGGCGAAGACCGCGCGGTTGAGCCCGATCACGGCCTTGGCAAGAGCGGGCACCCGCTGCATCGTGAGGATGCTGTTCGGCACGAAGCCCAGCGTCCTTGCGAAGTGTCCCATCGCTTCGGCCAACTCGGGGTCCGTGCACTCCTCGGCCGCGATCGGTTCCATGCGTGTCATGTGCCGATGGTCCGACCAGCCTCGAACCACCGAGTCGTGGCGTCCCTCTCCGCGGGACGCGATCGTGCCGTCCTCCGGAACGGTTCGTCAGAGGCCGAGCACCAGCCGCTTCCCGCAGGCGCGCGAGACGCAGACCATCATGCACGTGTTGGCCCGCTTCTCCGGCTCGCTGAGCACGTAGTCACGGTGGTCGACCTCGCCCTCGACGACCTTGACCTCGCAGGTCCCGCAGATCCCCTCCCGGCAGTCGCTGAGCACCTCGACCCCCTCCTCCTCGAGGACATCGAGGATGGAGCGCGCTTGGGGCACGAGCAGGGTGCGGCCGGAGTCGGCCAGCACCACTTCGAGCGCGTGCTCGTCGGCCGGGTCGCGCTCGACGACGGGCGCGGAGAATCGCTCGAGGTGCAGGGACGCCGCCGGCCACGCGGTCATCCGCGCCTCGACCGCGGCGAGCAGCGGCTCAGGCCCGCAGGCGTAGACCAGGGTGTCGGGGCGGGGCAGGTCGAGGAGCGAGGCCAGGTCGAGGAGGCCGTGGGTGTCCTGCGGCCAGTACGTCACGCGGTCGCCGTACGCCGCGAGCTCGCGGGTGAAGGCCATCGACGCCGCGGTCCGGCCGCCGTACAGGAGGGTCCAGTCGGCGCCTCGCGACGTCGCTTCGGCGAGCATCGGCAGGATCGGGGTGATGCCGATACCCCCGGCCACGAAGACGTAGGACGCGGCGGGCTCCAGGCGGAAGTGGTTGCGCGGGCCGCCGTGCTCGACGTGATCACCCGGGCGGAGCACGTCGTGCACGTAGGCCGAGCCGCCGCGGCTGCGCTCCTCCCGCAACACCCCGAGCCGGTAGCGGGACCGGTCGGCGGGGTCGCCGCAGAGCGAGTACTGGCGCGACATCGCGTCGGGCAGCCGCAGGTCCAGATGGGCGCCCGGCTCCCACGCCGGGAGTTCGGCGCCGTCCGGGTCGACGAGCTCGACGGAGAGCACGCCGGCCGACTCGAGGGTCAGGGAGCGCACCAGCAGAGGCATGCCAAGAGGGTGTTCGGAGCGTCCCGTTTTGGGGAACGTCGTCCCGCAGAACAGAACACGAGGGTCCCGCCCTGCGGAACGGCCCACCTTGTCCGAACCTTCGCGCGAGGGGACGCTGTGCGCCATGGCTCCGCCGCGTCCCGCCCGTGCCCTGCTCCTCGACCTCGGTGGCGTGGTGCTGCGCAACGGCCGGGAGCTGGTGCGCGGCAGCGTCGTCGAGGCGCAGCCGGAGTTCGCGCGTACGTCGAGGAGACCGACTTCGCCGGTGACGGCGACGAGCTGTGGCAGGCGATGCTGCGCCACGAGGTGACCGAGCGTGCGTACTGGGCGCAGCGGGCCGCCGAGGTCGGGACGGCCCTCGGCCACGAGGGGTGGACCACCTTCGACCTGATCGAGCTGCTCTACGACTGTCCCGAGTCGGAGTACGTCAACGCCGAGATGGTCGAGCTGATGGTCGACGCCCGGGCCGCGGGCCTTCCCGTGGTGGCGCTGACCAACGACCTCACCGACTTCCACGGCCCGGAGTGGGTGGATGCCCAGGAGTGGCTCACGCACTTCGATGCGGTGGTCGACGCCTCCCTCACCGGCGTGCTCAAACCCGATCCTGCGGCGTACGCCGCAGGGGTGGCCGCGACCGGCGTGCCGGCCGAGGAGGTCGTCTACCTCGACGACATGCCGGTCAACGTGGCCGGCGGGGTGGCCGCGGGGCTGCAGACCATCGAGGTCCGGTACGACGACCGGGCCGGTGCCATCGCCGAGGCCCGTAGTCGCCTGGGCCTGAACAAAGCTGGGCCTAGCGAAGGAGGAGTGAGATGCCGCTCGTGCGCGTCGACTTGATGGAGGGGCGTCCGCCGGAGGTGATCGAGGAGCTGCACCGGCGGCTCGCGGAGCTGGTCGCCGAGGTCGTCGACACGCCGATCGATCGGGTCCGGACCTACATCACCCAGTTCCCGCCGGAGGCATGGGGCATCGGTGGCGTACCGGCGAGTGTCGCCCGCCGCGAGGAGGTCGAGGCCCGAGCCCGGGCGCAGGCCGAGCGCGATGGCTGAGACCTCGGTCGGGCCGGCCGACTACGAGGCATTGATGCGGCGGTACTTCGATGCCTGCAACGCCGCCGACTTCGACGCCTTGGTCGCCTGCTTCACCCCGGACGCCGTGCACTACTTCCCGCCGGGCCTCGCCGGCGTGCCGTGGCGGTCGGCCGAGACGATCGCGCGCGGCTGGCAGGAGTGCGTGGCCACCCTCGGCTCGCAGTGGACGGTCGACCGGCTCATCGTCAGCCACGACTCCCCCGAGGCGGTGATGGAGTGGACCCACTGGAAGAACGCCAGCGCGACGTTGCGCGGCGCGGAGTGGTACGCCTTCGACCCCGAGACGCTGCGGATCTCCGAGATCCGCGCCTACTACGCGGCCCCGGCCGACCGTGCCGCCCAGATCAACGAGCTGGTCGGCTTCGACTACGCCGGACGCGGCTATCCGCTGGCGAGCCACTGATGACGGTGCGCCACGTGGTGCTGCTCCGGCGCCAGCCGGATGTGGAGGCGGACCCGTCCGCCGAAGCTGACCTCACTGGTCGGCTTCGCTCCCTCGGAGCCGAGATCCCGGGCATCGAGGGCTGGCGGGTCGCGGCCAACGAGTACGACCGGCCGCTGTGCTGGGACTACCTGCTCGAGGCGTCACTCCCCGATCCGGACGCACTCACGGCGTACCTCGCCCACCCTGCCCATCAGGCTCTGTTGCCCGAGCTGAGTGCGTACTTCGAACTCGCGGTGGTCGACTTCGATCCGGAGCGCTCCGATGGCTGACCTGTGTGTCGTCGTCGGCGCGACGGGTGCCTTCGGCCGGGCGGTGACCGAGCGGCTGACCGGCCGCGGCCAGCGGGTGCTGGGGGTGGGCCGGATCGCCGACGAGCTCGCTACTTTGGCGGCCGAGGTCCCGGGCGTGACGCCGTGCGTGGCCGACATCGCGGACGATTCAGCCATCGAGGTACTTCGCGCCGCGATCGACGGCCCGGTGCGGATGGCGGTCTTCGCGGCCGGGCTCCCGATCGCGGGGTCCGTCGAGACCGTCGCGCCCAGCGATCTGGCTCGGGGCGCCGACATCAAGCTCGGCGGGCTGCTGCGACTGGTCCGCGCCGTCGACGACCGCTTGGAGCCGGGTTCGCGGATCGTGATGTTCGCGGGGTCATTGGGCTTCGAACCCAAACCCTCCAGCGCCGGCCCCGGCGCGATCAACGCCGCGGTCTTCAACCTGATGCGCCAACTGGGAGACGTCTACGGCCCCCGCGGCATCACCACCCACACGCTCAGCCCCGGTCCCGCGGACACCCCACGGCTGCACGCGCTGGTCGAGCGAGCCGCCGCCGAGAAGGGCATCAGCGTCGAGGAGCAGTGGGCGTCGTACGCCGCCGGCACCTCGCTGGGCCGGCTGCCCACCCCCGACGAGGTCGCCTGGGCGGTGACGATGCTGCTCGACCCCGAAGCTGACGTGCTGCATGGTGGGGTGCTGCATCTGGATGCGGGCGGGCATCGGTCGATCCACTAACTGTGGTGCGCCTACCGCCCGGGCGCTCAAGTGTGCGCGGTCCGTCATGGTCGGTCATCACGTTGCGCCTGTAGACACGAGCAGTGCTGCCAAACCTACTCACCCGAGCGATCTGACATGCCGTTGTTCCGGCGCAGGCAGAAGCCCCATGGCGATGACGGCGAAGCCGCAGCCATCGACGCATTCTGGACCTGGTGGCAGGCAACCGGCGCCACCGAGACTGCGCGAGCGGTTGCCGACCGCGAGCCACAACGGGTGGTCAACGACATATCCACTCACGTGAGGGGAATGCGCGCTGGCCTGGCCTGGGAGTTGGGTCCCGGTGCTACGTCCGCGCACTTATTGGTCATCAGCCCGGAAGGCAACCCCGAGCTGCGGGCGGTAGCCCGTCGCTGGCTCCGCGCGGCTCCGCCGCCCTCAGCGGAGTGGGAGTACGCCGATGCCCGTCAGCCCAGCTCCAACCTCGACGACCTGACTCTCGACGTCGGCGGACGCACTGTCGCGCTCGGCGAGATCATCGTGCAGACACAGCCGGCCGGCAGCCGGCTCGGCGTCGTGATGCATCACGACGTCCTGAGCCCGCTCGCCGAGCAGGACCGGCAGCAGATCGCGTTCTTGGCTCTCGACAATGCCGTCGGCGAGGACGTGGTCGAGACGTGGCTCGGAACCATCGAGGTCTCGACCGAGCCGCCTGATCAAGGCGTTCCGCTCGGCAAGCTGGCCGACCTGGTTGCGGCGCACCGGGCAGCACACCTGAACGAGGACGGCAGCCCCACCTGGCAACTACTGCAGGGCGATGGCCCGAAGGGCCCGCTCTTGGCCCTGGCACTAGTGCCGCTCTACCCGACCATCGCCGCTCAGCACGACAACCACGTCATGGTCACGGTCCCCTACGTGGACCGGACCGACCATGGTTTCCCGAGCGAACCAGCGCTCGAAGCTCTCCGCTCCTTCGAGGATCATCTGAGCAACCGGCTCGGGGGCAGTGGGACGCTCGTCGCTTCCGAGACGTCCGCTGGCGTGCGGACACTCCACTACTACGTTGACTCGACCTCCTCGGGTGCCGAGGTCGTGGCGGGCGCGGTCACTGGATGGCCAGACGGCACCGTCCGCGTCGTGACGGCGCATGACCCCGGGTGGCAGGCCGTCCGTCACCTCGCGTAGTCGCTCGAAACAGCCATGCACTCGGCGCTTACGCGACTGTCATTGCGCCGTGCGATCAACATCTGGCAACCCACGGGAGCACTTGGATGACCATCTTGGCCGGCACATACGCCATCGAATCCGATCGCTTGCTGCTGAGGCGACTGCACGCGAGTGACCTCGATTTCCTCGTAGCGCTGCATGCCGACGAAGAGGTGGCGAGGTACATCGGCACCGGAAAGCCACGATCTGCTGCCGAGACTGATCAGTGGTTCGACGACACAGTCGCGAGCTACGCCACTGCGGAGCTGGGACAGCTCATGGTTGTGCGCAAGTCCGACGGCGTTCGCCTAGGACGGTGTGGTCTGAGCGATGCGGCCATCGAGCGGTCGGCGACATCGGGGCAGCTGCGGAAAGGCTGGTTCTTCAGTGCCTACGCTCCGCCAGGGGCCGAACTGGAGTGCGTGCCCGAGCTGGGCTACACGTTCGCGAAGGGCCACTGGGGTCAGGGATACGCCACCGAGGCCGCAGCGGCGGTCTTCGACTATGCGCAGAAGGAGCGTTCTTTCGGGCGCGTCATGTCGCTCGTGCACGGTGACAACGCGGCGTCGCACGCCGTCGTGGGGAAGTTCGACACCGCGTACGTCGAGCGCCTCGAGGTGTCGGGGCGGGTCTTCGAGCGCTACGACTGGCCGGTATCGAGCCGGTAGGTGCCGGTCGGATCGACAAGTCGGTAGAGCCCGTGGGGTGTTCGCCACAGGTAGGTCCCGGGTCCGAGTTGCCTGACTCGGTAGTTGAGATGAGTCTTGGCTCGATGATGTCGACGCCCCAGTGGCGCCGCGTTGTGGTCTCCGGTCTGGCCGGGTGGTCCGTTCGGTTTGTACGGATCGGGGTGGTCGAAGTCCACGTTTCTGCTGATCGCTGATGCGTGGGGGAAGACATCCCCGATCGTGCGGAGGAGAGTGCGTTCGCGGACTTTCTGAGGGTGCTCGTAGCCATTGACCGAGGCCTGGTCGGCCAGATCGATCACCGGCGCCACCGTGACCCGGGCGTGGCCCAGCAGCCCGGCCAGCTCGTCGACCAACTGAGGCCCGAGTCCCTCAACTCGGGCGACCGCGTCAGCGCCTTCGAGTGCGGCCTGGTGCAGGTGGACGTAGACGACGGCGTTGCGGGTGGTCGCGCCGTTCCCTTGGGGCTGTTCCTCCCCGGCGAGGAGTGCGGCGACGTCTTCGGGGTGGGCCAGCCAACCCAGCGCTGCGGAGCGGAGTTCGTCGCGGGTGCAGTCGTCGGGTAGGTCGGGGATCAGGTCGCGGCGGGCGTCGAGGGCGTCGGCGATGCGTTCGACCTGGGCGTCGAGCCAGACCGCGTCCGCGGGGACCACGGCGGCGATGACGGTGCGGAGCCCGGTCTCTTCATCGGTCGGGGTGATCGCGACGTACCGCTTGCGGCGGCCCTCTTCCCGTTCTGTACGGGCTTGGGCGGTGTCGGCCTCGATCACCTTCGCCTCGGCGATCGACAGGACCCGACCGGGGCCCTGCGCGACGGCGGGTGTGACGGCCCGATCGACCAACCCGGCCGCCCCGGGGCAGAGTTTGCGGGTCATCGACGCGACCTTCCGGGCCACCCACAGATCCACCTGCCCGCCGCGGAGCGCGTCGTACAGCTCCGGGAGCCGGTGGCGTAGGTCGAGGGCGTCGGCGAGGAAGGCTCGGGTGGCGTGGGTGTGTTGGCTGCGGGCGATGGCGAGTTCGCAGATCGCGAGGTCCTGCACCTTCGGGGTCCCCTCGCCGCCGAGCTGGACCAGCTTCACCCCACCACGCACCGACCGCTCCGGCTCGTGAGGCTGGGTGGCGTGGAGGTCGGCCCAGCGCAGCCCGAGCTTCACCTCGTGGGCTTCGAGGGCGCGCCGGTCGCGGACCGCTTGTTCGGCCGCCGCCAGTGTCTGCGCGGCGTCGAAATCTTCGACGTCGGCGAACGCGGTGGGCGGCTTGGACATGACTCAATCCAAGCACCCGGCGCCGACAGTCGATGGTGGTCGGAACCTGTTCTGCACAAGGGTTTCCGGACTTACGTGCACGCGGTGTCGGCTGTCCGCGCACTGCTGCAAGCAGTGTCGCGGTGGTGGTCGAGCGGGTGCCTTTGCTGCGGTGGTTTCGACACCGAACGCGCCAGCGCGCCTTCGGGCTCAACCACCGGACGACCGCAGCCATGGCTCGGCGGCAACCCGATACCCAGCCTGCCTTTGGGCGGCGTCAGACACTCGGGGATCGGGTTGCCGCACCCCACCACGGCTCCCGGCGCCGAGTGCGGCGCGAGTGTGCTCCAGACTCGACCGGTGCCCTCCCACGACACCACCGGCGAGACGGACACGTCGGCGGCCTGGCGTGGGCTGACGCTCGTCTGCATCGCAGGTGTGATCTGGGGGACCATCGGCCCGGCGGTGGACGTCGTCGACGACCGATCGGGGCTCTCGGTGTGGGTGGTCGGCGCGTACCGGTCGCTGGCCGCCGTGGCCGCTCTGGGCCTGGCGGTGCTCCTGACCCGCCGGGGCAGACAGTGTCGGCAACTGCTGTCGGAGCACCCACGCCGGGCGGTGGGCGTGGGCGTGCTCACGGCGACCTTCATGGTGCTGTTCTTCGTGGCGGTCGTCTCGGTGGGAGTCAGCGTGGCCACCGTCGTGGCGCTCGGCTGGGCGCCGGTCATGCTGCAACTGGTGCGGGTCGCTCGCGAGCGCCGCCCACCACCCGCGAGCGAGTTGGTCACGTTGGCCGCCGCGCTCGTCGGGCTGTTGCTCATCAGCCTCGCCGGTGGCGGCTCCGACGCTCCACACCCCGTCCTGGGCATCGTGACCGCCGTCGCCTCCGGTACGGCGTACGGCCTGTCGGCCGAGCTGGTCGGTCCGCTCAACGAGCACGACGGTCTCACGGTGGCGGCGGTGACGATGACAGTCGCCGCCGTCGTGCTGGTCACGACCGGTGCGTTCGTCGCCGGCAGCCGGGGTGAGGCAGTCACGACGACCGACCCGGTCTCCTGGCTGCTGATGGTCTACCTCGGCGTCGGCACGATGGCGCTGGCGTACGTGCTGCTCTACGCCGGGCTGCGGACCACCCCGAGCCGCACCGCGGTCGTGGCCACCCTGCTCGAGCCGGTCACTGCGGTCGCGATCGCCGTCCTGGTGCTCGGCGAGCAGCTCACCGTCACCGGAGCGATCGGCGCGGTGCTGATCGTGGCCGCCATCGCGTCGCTCGGCCTTCGCCCGGCCGAGCCGGCGCCTCAGTGAAGGCTCAGTGGAGCGCTCACGGCGGCAGCACGAAGAAGTCCACCTTGCCCGTCGGTGGCACCTTCCACATGGTGTCCGGGATGTCGATGACGGCAGTGAGGATCTGCCCGGACTCAAGGGTGAAGTCGTAGCGCACGGTCTTCACGAACGGCAGCTTCCTCCCTCCGACCCGGCGGTGCTTCACATACTGGCTGACCTTGACGGGCATTCCCGCCTTGATGTTGAGCCCATTGGCTCGCTTGGCGTCCCACCGGGCGAACGCCTCGGCGGTGTCCTTCTGGAACAGGTTCGCGGCCTGGTGGGGGCCGTAGGCCAGACCAGCGAGGGTCTCGTCGCCGAAGATGGGACCGAAGACATGGAGCCTGGCCATCCCCTGCATCTCCGGCGGCAGGTCCCGCTGCGGGGGCAGGACCTTGTCGAGCTCGTGCGAGGCCATCCGCTCGACCTCGGGCCCGGTCCTGCCGCGTACGACGGTCAGCTCGTCCCACTCGCCACCGGGAACCTTGGGTGCGAACTGCTCGATGGTCGCGATCCGCTCACCCGCGCGCCGCAAACCTGGCTTCGCGCGCAGCGGAGTCGCCTTGAACTCCTTCTCGGCGGCCTCGAGCGCTGCTGCTCGGGCCCGGCGGAGCTCGTCGAAGACGAGGTCCGGCATCGCGTCCAGAGCATCCGGGCTGAGCCCGCTGGCCGCGACGACGGCCTTCTTCGGGAGCGGAGGCGGGGTGGTGGAGACCTTGCCCGAGCTCGTCCGCCACCGGGGCGATCCCTTGAGCCCGGCTTGCGTGGGGCTCGGCCGCGCAGCAGGCACCGGCGTGCCGGGCTTCCGCGGGACGAAGGACTCGCCGAGGATCGTCGGCCCCTTGCTCGAGGGCGACCACCAGAAGATCCAGACGCCGCCCGGCACGGTAGTGGTCGCGATCTCGTCGCGGCCCAGCTCGAGGAACTGACCCTGTCGCGCCGCCTCACGCAGCTGCTTCTGCCGCAGCTCGGCACCGGGACAGGTCCGGGCCAGCTCCTGGCGCAGTACGTCGCCCAACGCCTCACGCTCAGCATCACTGAGGGCGTTGAGGGTGCGGCCCGCGAGCCGCTCCTCTGCCGTATGGATCAGCTTGGCCGCAGTGCCAGGCGGCGCTTCGAGGCCGGCTCGCTCCAGCGATCGCTCGAGACCGGCACGGTCGAGGAACGGCCTGGCCAGTACGGGCAGCTCCGCGCCGGACGGTACGGCGCTGGCGGGCGGGAGGTTGCCGCCGTGCTTCTTGGGCGGCTCCGGCCCGATCTTGGCGGCAGGTACGGGCACGTGACCGGCGGACTTCTTCGCCGAGGCGGTAAAGCCGTCGGTGAACTTGCTCATCTCCCCTCCACCGGAAGCAGCCCGACTCGCTCGAGCTCGCGCTCGACCAATGCCGCGTTGACGCTGAGCGCGACGCCGGCGACGTCGGTAGCCAAGCCGCCGAGGTGCAGGGCAGTACCGACCCGCGCCGCAGCCAGGGCCCGCGTGGCCGGCTTCAGAACGGTCGCGCCGAGGAGCTTGCCGACCACGGGAAGGGCGATGTCCGACGTCAAGGACAGTACGTCGAGCAGCAGGCCGAGGGCGTCGGGTTGCGCCACCCGATAGCGGGGCGCCTGGTGACCCAACCCGCGGGCCGCGTTCCTGGTCTCGAAGTACTCCCCCGCGTGTTCGACCGCCGTGATCGCGCTCACGGCGATCGCGGCCACGAGCGCGAGCTGTCCGACGACAGGGACCAGCGCGAGGACGCCGAACCCGAGGGCGGACCAGCCCAGCATCCGGTCGAGTTCGGCCGCGGCCCTCCGCTCGCGACCCTGCTCTGACGTCGCGGCGTCCCCGGCTTCCACCGCGACGGCGTACCCATGGTCGCCGGGTCGGTAGCCCTGCTCCTCGACGGCCGCCTGCAGCACGAAGGCGTGCCGGCACAGCGGGTGGCGCCGCCCCATGGCCGCGCCCGGCGTCTCCTCCCAATAGCGCCCCACCATCGACCGCGCCACGCCGAGGGCTTTGTCGGCCTCCTTGAGCACGGTGTCCCGATAGGCCGGCTGCTCCTCGCGCAGCTCGAGGAACGCCTCGACCAGCGTGTCCTGGATGATCGTGTCCAGCGGGGTGGAGGTGCTGTCCTCGTCGGCCCAGGTGCCGATGTCGCGGCGGCTCTGGCCTTCGAGCTCCTTCAGCAGGCGCGGACCGAGCACCACCATGGCCGGTCGCCACTGAGTCGCAGCGTCCAGCAGCTCTGTGAACGGTCCGAGCGCGCTCTGCTCGAACTGTCGTCGCGCCTGTGCGGCGTTCTTCGGAATGGGAAAGGCCCACTGCTTCACCAGCCGGCGCAGGGCGTCGAGGGCCTGGACGAAGTCGCGCAACACCTCGTAGTCGGTGGGCTCGTCCGGCTCCTCCTTCGATCGACCCGGGACGGTGACCTTCGCGTCCTGATCGATCTCCATGCCGAACCGCTCCGGCCTGAGCTCCGCCATAGCCGAGGTGAGGTCGCGCTCGAAGGCCCGACGAAGCGAGGTGTCCAGCGCCTCCAGATAGGTGATCGACTCCCCGCGCAGGGTCACCGATGCCTGCTCCAGCAACCGGATCGCCTGGCTGGCGAGGGTCGCGTCGGCGAAACGCGGGCTGTCCCGGACGAGGTCGTCCAGTGCGTGGCCGAGTTCGGCGACCAGCTGCTGTCCGCCAAGCCGGTGCAGCACGTCCACGAGCTGACCGACCGCAGCCTCGGTGACCGGAAGCCGGATGGGTCGCGCCTCCGCACCGCCGAGGGTGAGGTCGACCGTGAGGGTCGGCGCACCGTCCGCCGCGACTGGCGCGGCCACGGCGCCACCTTCGAGGACGACGAAGTCGGCGATCTCGGTCATCGCGGTCGACAGAGCCTAGGCGGGATCGGGCAGCAGCGGGTCCGCCGGCTCGTGCGGAGCTTCGCCCAGCCGGCCGAGCTCGTTGCGGGGTAGGACGGACTCGTCGAGCCACTGCAGGGTCGTGGGCAGCGCTACCTCCCAGCTCTCCCCCGGTACGCCGTCGGCCGGCGGCACGAGTTGGTCCTGGATCTCTCGGGCCACCGACACATAGAGGTCGTCGCCGGGCAGAGGTGCCAAGGCACCGCCCAGCCACGGCTGGCGCCAGGTCAACCAGTGCGTGACCGCGCAGGTGAAGCCGAGCCGAGCCGGGACCACCACCCGTACCGAACCGGCGCGTAGGAAGTCGCCGAGTGCGGGATCTGCCGTCTCGAGGTCCATCAGGTCCGGCCAGCGATCGCGGTCGGCCCAGTAGTACGGGTAGCAGACGTAGCTGAGGTTGGACCACTCCAGGCTCTGCTCCAGGAACTGGATCGCGGCGGCGGTGTCGATCGCCTCGTCGACCTCGATGTCCGGCTCTTCGGCCCCGACGGCGTTCCGGCCTCGGAACGGCGACTCGCCCAGGAGCCAGGAGATCACGTGACGACGAAGCTCGGCGCGGATCAGCTCGGCGTTCCTCGCCGGTGACCGCTCGGCCAGCGCGGACGGGGCGGCGGCCATCGCCTGCTGAGCCCGCCACTCACGGACCCAGGCGTCGTACCCAGCGCGCAGGGCGTCGTACACCTCCTGCCGCCAGGCGTCCTCGGCCTGCGCGGTCAGCGTGCAGGTGGCCCGTACGGCGACCGTCCCCGACAGCGCGCCGACCAGGCTGACCCCGATCGGCAGCTTCGCCGTGACCGGGGGGTCGAGTTGAAGGTCCCCGCTGGCGGCATGCAGGTGCGCGTCGAGGTACTGCATCATCGCCGTCGAGGTCCCGGTCGCCTGGATGGTCGTCTTGTTGCCCCCGTCGGTGCCCACCGCGGCGTCGAAGGTCACCTGGTCGCCGACCGCCACCGTCGCCGTGATCGTGTGATACGACTCCAGCGGCAGCCACTGGATCTTGGGCGACTCATAGACCCACCGGTCCATGAGCGGGGTGGCCTCGACGCCCACCTCCACCGAGGTGACCGCGTAGCCCGGCGTGATCGGAAGTTCGGTCTCCTTGGTCAGGACCGGCGGGTTCCACTTGTCGCCGCCTCCGCCGCCCGTGCTGCCGCTCGACTTGTCCGGCACCAGAGTGATCGCCGCGGACGCCCCCAGCGTGGCCTGCGGTGGCTCGGGCAGTCCGGTCGCGTGGTACGTCGACGCGAGGTCCAAGTAGTTGTCGACGGTGATGCCGTCGGGTAGTTCGAACTCGGGCGGCTCGGACACCGCGCCCGGCTTGGCGGGACGGTCCTGGAGCTGGGACAGGAGGTAGCGCCCCGGCTCGGGCAGCTGGAACTCCAGCTGGAACCGGTCCGGGTAGCGCCAGACCTGGAACCGGTCGACTCGCTTCACCCACCGATACACGCCGCGGACGTGCTCGCTGGTGTCGTTGTCGAGCTGGTGGCGCTGCCGCAACTCGGTGCGGGTCAGGGTGCGCCGGGTGCGATCCTCACGCACCTGCGTCTCGGTCTTCGACGCCGCTCGGGCGATCGCCTTCTTCGCGACCTGCGTCGCGCGCTCGGTCGAGTCCTCGAGCGAGAAGTCCGCGTCGAAGCCGGCGGAGGCCGCGATCGACACCGAGCTGTACTGCGCGGAGACATCCACCTGGGCGTGAGCACTGAGGTCGAGGCTGAGCTCGCGCTTGCTCTGCTCCTCGAACGACGACTCGTCGGAGACCTCCGAGGAGTTCTCCGTCGTCGAGTCCTGGCGCTGACTGTCGGTCTGCACCAGTTCGGACTCGTCGATCCTCACGAACCGGGTGAGGCTGCTCTCCTTGGCCAGCACGTTGCGGATGTCGGCGACCTCGTCCGCGACGTACCCGCGCCACTCCCGGCGTACGACGAACAGGTCGCTCGTGGTCGCCTGGCGGACCAGCTTGACGCGGTTCGGCGGCACCACATCCGGGAACGGCGGGTCCGGAAGCAGCAGGGTGCGCCGCGAGAGCAGGGCGAGGATCTCTTCCACGGTGAGTGATCGTGCATACAGCGAACGGCGCTCGACGAGCCCGGCCACCAGCATCAGCCGGGTCAGCCGCGCCGCGAGCTCTCCCTCGGCCGGCGACAGCAGCGCGGCCGCGAGCGAGTCCAGGAGCCGCGCCCAGGTCCGGCCCAACAGACCGAACAGCGTGGATCGCCGTTCGAGCGACGGAGGATCGTCGGCGTCGAGAGTCGCCCCGAGATCAGCTGCCAGCCGCGCCCAGGCCACCTCGAGCCAGGCGTCGAACTCGTCCGGCCCGGGCCGGTTGTCCTTGACCACGAGCCAGCGGTCGAGGCGATCGAGGAACGCGAGCCCGACCTGCCCCGGCACCGGGACCGCATTGCCGTCAGCATCGGGTTCGGGCAGCACCGCAGCCGGATCGACCGGTCGATGCAGGGCCGCCAGCGTCACTGCGGTCGGCGACGCGAGGTACGCCGCTGCGAGGGTCTGCGCCGCGCTTGGCGCCCCATCGCCGCTGCCGAGTTCGCGCAGGGCCGGGATGAGCTCGTCACCACCCCACTCCCAGCGGACGACGTGGGTGTGGATCGCTGGATCGGTCTCGCTCCACTCCGTGATCAGCACCGAGTCGTCGTGGGGCGTCGCTCTGCGCAGCGAGCGGTTGGCACGGAAGGCGATCAGGTCGCTCATGACCTCTACGGTCCCGTGTGAAATGGCGCGCGAACATAGGCGATCTGGGCCATGTACAGCGGTCTCGCGCGTCCCCTGAGGCCCGGAAGATTCAGCGGATCCGACCGCGGTAGCCCAGTCGCCGGCTGATCACCGCGGCGGCCTCGAGCACGGCGACGCGGTAGCGGCGCACCGACGCGGAGTTGATCCGGTCGCTGCTGCCCACCACGGTCACCGCGGCGATCACGCGGCCGTCGGCCCCTCGCAGTGGCGCTCCGACCGAGCTGACGCCGAGCTCGCCCTCCTCGAAGTTCGAGGCCCAACCCTGCTTGCCGACTGCCTCCAGCTCCCGGACCAGGGCCCGGTGGTCGGTGATCGTGTGGCTGGTCCGCGCGTCCAGCTCGGCTCCCTTGAGCCGGCGTTCGAGCTCCGGACGGGGCAGGGCCGCCAGGAGCACCTTGCCGGAGCTGGTCCAGTGCGCCGGCAGCCGGTGCCCGACGCGGCGGAAGACCGGGAGCATGTAGGGGCTCTCCAGTCGCTCGACGTAGACCGCCTCCAGCCCGTCGAGGACCGCCACGTGCACCATCTCGCCGGTCCGGTGGCGCAGCGTCGTCAGCACCGGCAGCGCCGCCTGGTGGAGGTCGACGTGCTCGGTGACCGTCGTGCCCAGCTCGTAGAGGGCCAGGCCCAGGCGGTACTTGCCGGTCGCCGGGTCCTGCTCCAGCAGCCGCTCGGCCTCGAGGGTCGCGACCAGCCGGTGCGTCGTGCTCTTGCCGAGGCCGAGCCGCCGGCTCAGCTCGGTCACGCCCAGCTCCTGGTCGGCGTGGGAGAACGCCCGGAGCACCCGCGCGGCGTTGCGCACCGACGAGAGCAGCGGCGAACGCGCGCCGTCCGACTCCGGCATCGATCCTCCTCCCGATCAAGCCCAGATCGTTGTCCCGCTCCGCGGGACATTCTGACCGGTCGAGGTGACCGGCGCCACAGGATGACGCATGGCCCAGCACATCGCTTGGTACGACCGGCACGACCCGGCCCTCGAGCCCGTGCTCGGCGGCAAGAACACCAGCCTCGGGATCATGACGATGGCCGGCCTTCCCGTCCCCCCGGCTTCGCGGTCACTGCGGCGGCGTACACCCGGGCGCAGGACGACACCGGCGTCTCCTCCGCGCTGGCCAAGATGGTCGCCGACCTCGACGTCACCGACGGCGCGGCGCTCACCCGGGTGTCGGCCGAGGCGCGCGACACCATCACCGGGACGCCGCTACCGGCCTGGCTGACCGACCAGTTGGACGAGGCGTACGCCACGCTGAGCGAACGGCGCGGCCAGGCGGACCTGCCGGTCGCCGTACGCTCCTCGGCCACCTGCGAGGACCAGCCGGACGCCAGCTTCGCCGGGGAGCACGACACCTACCTGTGGGTGCGGTCGGCGGAGGCCGTGCGGGAGCACCTGCTGCGCTGCTGGGCGAGCCTCTACACGGAGCGGGCGATCTGCTACCGCCGCCAGATGCGGTACGGCGAGGACGGCGCCGCCATGAGTGTCGGGATCCAGCAGATGGTGATGCCGCGGACCTCTGGGGTGGCGTTCACCCTCAACCCGATCAACGGCGACCGGTCCCAGGTCGCGATCGACGCCTCGTGGGGGCTGGGCGAGGCCGTCGTGAGCGGTTCGGTCACACCGGACAACTTCCTGGTCGACAAAGTCATGGGTGACATCACTTCTCGGGTGATCTCCGACAAGACCGTCGAGCACGTCCTCGACGGCGACGACCGCGTAGTCGAGCGCGAGGTCGACGAGGCGCGCCGCACGGTGCCGTCTCTCTCCGACGAGGAGATCCGCGCCGTGGCGGCCCTGGCCAGGCGCGCCGAGAAGCACTACGGGCGGCCCCAGGACGTGGAGTGGGCGATCGACCCGGCCCTGCCGAGTGACGCGAACGTCGTTCTGCTCCAGGCCCGGCCGGAGACCGTCTGGAGCCGCAAGAAGCGCGACGTGGCCGACTGCTCGGCCGACACCTTCAGCTCGATCGTGCACAACCTGCTCCACCCCTCGGGAACCCAAACCGTTCACCTGCACTGACTGCACCGACTGTCAGCGCCGCCCAGAGGAGAGACACATGCCCGACCGTTTCCCGAGCCCGTTCGAGGTGGTGACGCCGACCGGCGCCGAGGGCTGGGAGGGGCTCTACGGCTACTCCACCGTGTTCAGCGAGGACCGGCGCGAGCTCGAGGACTCGATGTTCTGGTTCATGGACGGCGTGCACACGCCCGAGGTGATCGAGCCCTGGGACGCGACCGTCCTCGACTTCGCGATCACCTTCCTCGGCCAGTACACCACCCGCCACTACGTCATCCCGCCGGCGCTCGGCGTCGACATCCGCTACCTCAACGGCCACATGTACCTCTCCCCCGTACCGGTCACCGACCCGGCCGAGATCGAGTCGCGGGTGCCGGAGTTCATGGAGCGCGCCGGCCACTACTTCGCCAACTGGCCCACGCTGTACGACGCGTGGATGGACAAGATCAAGGGCGTCATCGCCGAGCTCGAGGCGATCGACTTCCAGCCGCTGCCGCACCGTGAGGACATGGCGGTCATCACCGAGGGCCGGGGCATTGGCTCGGGCCAGCTGATGATGTTCGAGTACGACAAGCTCGTGCAGCTCACCGCGAAGCTGTGGGCCCACCACTTCGAGTTCCTCAACCTCGGCTACGCGGCGTACCTCGACTTCTTCGGCTTCTGCAAGCAGCTGTGGCCCTCCATCCCGGACCAGGCGATCGCCAAGATGGTCGCGGGCATCGACGTCGACCTGTTCCGTCCCGATGAGGAGCTGAAGAAGCTGGCGCGGCTGGCCCAGGACCTCGGCATCGGCGACCGGATCAGCAGTGACGCGACCGCGACGCTCGCCGCGATGGACGCGGACGAGGCCGGCAAGCAGTGGGCGGCCGCGTGGGACGAGGCGCATCACCCGTGGTTCAACTTCTCGTCCGGCTCGGGCTTCTACCACTCCGACAAGGTGTGGGCGGAGTACCCGGACATCCCCATGGGGTTCATCTCGTCGTACGTCGAGCGGCTGGGCCGCGGTGAGTCGCTGGACCGGCCGATCGCGGCGATCGAGGCCGAGCGCGACCGGATCGTGGCGGAGTACTCCGAGCTGATCGACGACGACGAGAACCGCGCGACGTTCGAGGGCAAGCTCGGGCTGGCCCGGGTGGTCTTCCCGTACGTCGAGAACCACAACTTCTACGTCGAGCACTGGGGCATGTCCCAGGTCTGGGCCAAGATGCGCCAGCTCGGTCAGCTGCTCGTCGACGCCGGCTTCTTCGCCAAGGCCGACGACATCTTCCTGCTCCGGCGGCACGAGGTGCCCGACGCGATCTTCGACTACTTCCACAGCTGGTCGGTCGGCGTACCGGCCCGCGGCCCGCAGTACTGGGGCCGCGAGATCCCGCGCCGCCAGGGCATCATGCAGGCCCTCCGCTCGTGGTCGGCGCCGCCGGCGCTCGGCGTACCGCCGGAGGTCATCACCGAGCCGTTCTCGGTGATGCTCTGGGGCGTCACCTCCGATTCGGTCAAGGCCTGGCTGGGCGGCTCGGACAGCCCCGACGGCTCGCTGTCCGGCTTCGCGGCCTCCCCCGGCGTCGCCGAGGGTCCGGCCCGGGTGATCCTCTCCGCCGAGGGCATCGGCGAGCTCCAGGAGGGCGAGATCCTCGTGGCACCGCTCACCGCCCCCTCGTGGGCGCCGGTCTTCGGCAAGATCGCCGCGACCGTCACCGACGTCGGCGGGATCATGAGCCACGCCGCCATCGTCTGCCGCGAGTATGGCCTGCCCGCCGTGACCGGCACCGCCTTCGGCACCAAGAACATCAAGACCGGCCAGCGGCTCCGCGTCGACGGCAACACCGGCGTCGTCACGGTTGTCGACTGAGCCATCGACCGAGCCATCGACTGAGCTGCACGCCCCCACCACCGAGGAGTTCCCTTGCTGACCGCCGAGCAGAACGACGAGTTGACCGACATCGCGCCGGGCACGCCGATGGGTGAGCTGCTGCGCCGCTACTGGTATCCGGTCGCGTTCACCCGCGAGCTCGAGGAGTTCCCCGTCAAGCACGCGAAGCTGCTGGGCGAGGACTGGGCCGTCTACAAGACCATGTCCGGTCGATACGGCATCGTTCCGGAGGCCTGTCCGCACCGCAGGGCCTCGATGGCCTACGGAGTGGTGGAGTCCAACGGCATCCGGTGCCCGTACCACGGCTGGCTGTTCGGGCTGGACGGCGAGTGCCTCGAGCAGCCGGCCGAGCGCGACGAGACCAACTTCCGGGAGCGGGTCCGGGTCAAGGCCGGCAAGGCCCAGGAGTTGGGCGGGCTGGTGTGGGCCTACGTCGGGCCCGACACCGAAGAGTGTCCGGCGCCGGAGTTGCCACGGTTCGACGTCTTCGTGATGGACGGTGTACGCGACATCGGCTGGGCCGACCTGCCGTGCAACTTCGTCCAGATCATGGAGAACGCGGTCGACCCGCACCACGTGGAGTTCCTGCACGGCCGCTACTTCCAGTTCATGGGCCAGCAGCACGGGTTCGAGGCACCCGCGTCGTTCGCCAAGAAGCATGTGAAGGTCGGCTTCGACGCGTTCGAGTGGGGCATCATCAAGCGCCGCGTGGTCGAGGGTGCCACGGAAGAGGACGACGACTGGGCGGTCGGCCATCCCCTGGTGTTCCCGTACAACATGCGGGTCGGCGGCGCGAACATCGAGCAGATGCAGATCCGGGTCCCGATCGACCGGACCACGACCCGGTTCATGCTCTACTCGGTGCACGCGCCGGACGGGATCGCCTTCCCGGAGCAGCCGCTCGTGCCCGACTACGAGATCCCGGTCTTCACCGAGGACGGGCGGCACCGCACCGATTACGTCGAGGGCCAGGACATCATGGCCTGGGTCACCCAGGGTGCGATCACCGATCGCACCGTCGAACACCTCGGTCGCTCCGACGTAGGCGTCACGATGCTGCGCCGGATGTTCAAGTCCGAGATGGTCAAGGTCGAGAACGGCGAGGACCCGCTGGGCACCATCCGCGAGCCCCACGAGCGGATCGACCTGCCCTGCGAGAAGAACAAGTTCGACGCCGGCCCGCAGTTCGCCCTCGACTTCATCGACATGGCCTCGAGCCGGTTCAGCCCGCAGGCGGATGCCCTCAAGAAACTGCACATCACGGCATGGGAGGGCCGGCAGAAGGTATGACGGTGTCTCTGCGACCCGACGTCGCTAGGGGCTGGTTCCCGGCCGACGCGGCATCGCACCGCCGGGACGCGCCGAAGTTCTGCCCGTCCTGTGCGGCGCCGCTCGGGCTCGCCGAGGGCGGGCGCGGACTGGCCACGGAGTACTGGCTGGGCAGCGACCGGGTCTTCGTCTGCTACTGCGCCGCGTGCGACTGGAGCGGCGACATCGTGCTCACCGAACGCGTGCTCGGCCACGAGGCCGAGGAATAGCGGCTAAAGGAGCTAAGCAGGGACGTCCGCCACGAACTGGGTGCGGTAGAGGTCGGCGTAGAGCCCGCCCTCGCGGAGCAGTTCGACATGGGTGCCCGACTGGACGATCCGACCGCCGTCGACGACGAGGATGAGATCGGCGTGGCGGACCGTGGACAGTCGGTGGGCGATGACCAGCGACGTGCGTCCGGACAACGCGGCGTCGAGGGCGCGCTGCACGGCCGCCTCCGATTCGGAGTCGAGGTGTGCCGTCGCCTCGTCGAGGACGACGATCGCGGGCGACTTCAGCAGCAGCCGAGCGATGGCCAGCCGCTGGCGCTCACCGCCGGAGAGCCGGTAGCCGCGGTCGCCCACCACGGTCTGCAGACCGTCGGGCAGGGCTCGGACCAGGGTGGCGATCTGGGCCGCCTCGAGCGCCTCCCAGACCTCGGGGTCGGTGGCGGCGGGGTTGGCGTAGAGGAGGTTGGCCCGGATCGTGTCGTGGAACATGTGGGCGTCCTGGGTGACGTAGCCGACGACGTCCTCGAGCGACTGGAGCGTCACGTCCCGGACATCGTGGCCGCCCACGCGCACGGCTCCCTCGCCGACGTCGTAGAGCCGAGCGACGAGGTGGGTGATCGTGGTCTTGCCGGCACCCGAGGGACCCACGAGCGCGACCATCTGCCCCGGCGCGGCCCGGAACGAGATGTCGTGGAGCACCTGTGCGTGATCGCGGGAGTCGGCTCGCGCGACCGCCTCGAGCGAGGCCAGCGAGACGTCGTCGGCCTTGGGATAGGTGAACTCGACCCGGTCGAACTCCAACCGCCCGGACTGGGCCGGGAGCACGACCGCGTCGGGCTTCTCCTCGATCAGGCTGGGCAGGTCGAGGACCTCGAAGACCCGCTCGAAGCTGACCAATGCGGTCATCACGTCGATGCGGACGTTGGAGAGCCCCTGTAGCGGGCCGAGCAGCCGGAGCAGCAGGGTGGCCAGTGCCAGCAGGGTGCCGACCGTGAGGGTCCCGCTGATCGCGAGGTTGCCGCCGACGCCGTAGACGAGAGCGGTGGCGAGCGCCGGCACCAGCATCATCGAGGCGGCGAAGATCCGCGTGGTGAGGGAGATCCGGACGCCGAGATCGCGCACCACGCTGGCCTTGTCGGCGAACAGCTGGTCCTCTTCGGCCCGCCGGCCGAACAGTTTGAGCAGCATCGCGCCGCCGACGTTGAACCGCTCGGTCATCACGTTGCCGAGGTCGGCGTTGCCGTCCATCTGCTGGCGGGTCAGCCCGGCCAGCCGACCGCTGACGAACCTGCTGACCAGGAACAGGATCGGGAACAGCGCCAGGCACAGCACCGTGACCTCCCAGCTCAGCGCCACCATGGTCACCCCCACCACGACGACCGCGATGGTGTTGGCGACGGTGCTGGAGAGCGTGCTCGTGAAGGCGCGCTGGGCGCCGATCACGTCATTGTTGAGTCGGCTCACCAAGGCGCCGGTCTGGGTGCGGGTGAAGAACGCCAGGGATTGGCGCTGGACGTGGCCGAACACGCGGGTGCGCAGGTCGAAGATCAGCCCCTCCCCGATCCGGCTGGAGAGCCACCCGGCGAGGACGCTGAGCCCCGCGCTGAACACCGCGACAGCCGCCATCGCCAGGGACAGCTCGACCACCAGGCGACGGTCGTCCTGCAGGATGCCGTCGTCGACGATCCGCTTCACCAGCAGCGGGGTCACCACGACCATGGCCGCGTCGATGACAGTGACCACCAGGAAGACCGCGAGCAGCTTGCGGTGCGGCCGGGCAAACCGGACGATCCGGCCGACCGTACGGCGGTCGATCCGGTTGTTGACGACGCTGCGGTCCGAGCGCAGGTGCCGCCAGGCGGCCGCCGCGCCGGGACCCGACGTCATGCTCACTGGCGACTCCTATTCCTGACTCGTCTCCGGCTGCAGGAGCGCCGCGAGTTCGCGGAACCGGAGGATCTGCGCCTCCCGCTCGAGCCGTCGCTGCGTCTCGAGATCCTGCTCGGCCGCCGACTGCAACAGCCGCTTGGTGTCGCGGACCGCGCCCGCCATGGGGCCGGTGAGCGCCTGGACCAGGTCGGCGACGGTCGCCTCCAGCCGGTCGGCCGGCACCGCGGCCAGTGCCAGCCCGATCTCCACCGCCTCGGTTGCCGGAACCATCCGGGTGGTGGCGCAGATCTCGAGCGCTCGCTGGTAACCAACCGCCTCGACCAGCGGCTTTGTTCCCGTCAGGTCGGGCACGAGGCCGAGCGCCGGCTCCTTCATGCACAACTGGGCGTCGTCGGCCAGGACGCGCAGGTCGCAGCTGAGCGCGAGCTGGAAGCCGGCGCCGATGGCATAGCCCTGGACCGCCGCGACGCTCACGAAGGCGGGGTCGCGCAACCAGGTGAAGCCGCGCTGGTAGCCGTCGATCGCCGCACTGATGGCTTCGTCGCTCTCGTGGAGCAGCCGGGCCACATCTCCGGTCGCCGGATCCAGCATGGCCCGATCGAGACCGGCGCTGAAGCTGTGCCCCGCTCCCCTGACCACCACGACCCGCACCGACTCGGGAATCTGCTCGCCGATCGCGCCGAGGGCGTGCCACATCGCCGGCGTCTGGGCGTTGCGCTTGTCGGGGCGGCTCAGCGTCACGGTCGCCACCACGCCGTCACTCACATCGAAGTGCAGACCAGCAGCGGCCAGGTCGTCGGCGGTGAGACTCATGACGCGAGGGTAGATCTTCGCACCGACAACGCCCGACGCCCCCCGCTGGTCGAGCCTGTCGAGACCCCGGCAGCCGAGCCAGTCAACCTGGGTGCCTTCGCTGCGGCGGTTTCGACACGGCCGGTTCCGACCTCGTCCCTCGGTCGGACGGCCTGCTCAACCACCATCGATCAGACCCGTCCTCGTGCCTCGGACGGCTCTGCTCAAGCCAACGCCACCAGGTCGGCGTAGTCCTCGCTCCAGAGGTCCTCGTCGCCGTCGGGCAGCAGCAGCACCCGGTCGGGTTCGAGCGCGCGGACGGCACCCTCGTCGTGGGTGACCAGGACGATGGCGCCCTCGTAGCTGCGGATGGCGGCGAGCACCTCCTCTCGGGAGGCGGGGTCGAGGTTGTTGGTGGGCTCGTCGAGCAGCAGCACGTTGGCGCTGGAGACCACGAGGGAGGCGAGCGCCAGCCGGGTCTTCTCGCCGCCGGAGAGCACCTTGGCCGGCTTGTGGGCGTCGTCGCCGGAGAAGAGGAACGAGCCGAGCACGCTGCGCGCCTCGCTGTCGGTGAGTTGCGGCGCGGCGCTCTGCATGTTCTCGAGCACCGTGCGACCGGTGTCGAGCGTCTCGTGCTCCTGGGCGTAGTAGCCGATCTTGAGACCATGGCCGGGGACGACGGCACCGGTATCGGGGTTGTCGACTCCAGCCAGGATCCGCAGCATCGTGGTCTTGCCGGCGCCGTTGAGCCCCAGGATGACCACCCGGCTCCCCTTGTCGATGGCCAGGTCGACGTCGGTGAACACCTCGAGCGAGCCGTAGGACTTGGACAGCTCGGCCGCCGTGAGCGGGGTCCGGCCACACGGCGCGGGGGCCGGGAACTTGATCCGGGCCACCTTGTCGCTCTGCCGCTCGCTCTCCAGCCCCGCCATCATCTTCTCGGCCCGTTTGAGCATCGACTGCGCGGCCTGCGCCTTGGTGGCCTTGGCTCGCATCCGGTTGGCCTGGTCGGTGAGGGTCTTGACCTTGTTCTCGGTGTTCATCCGCTCGCGCTTGCGGCGGCGCTCGTCGGTCTCGCGCTGGAGGAGGTACGCCGACCAGCCCATGTTGTAGACGTCGATCTCGGCGCGATTGGCGTCGAGGTGGAGCACCCGGGTGACGGTCGCGTCGAGCAGCGCGGTGTCGTGGGAGATCACCACCAGGCCACCCCGGAAAGCGCGGAGGAACTCCCTCAGCCACCCGATCGAGTCGGCGTCGAGGTGGTTGGTCGGCTCGTCGAGCAGCAGGGTCTCGGCGCCCGAGAACAGGATCCGGGCCAGCTCCACCCGGCGTCGCTGGCCACCGGAAAGCGTCCGCAGGGGCTGGGTCAGGAGTCGGTCCTCGATGCCGAGGGACGACGCGATCTGCGCCGCCTCGGCCTCGGCCGCATAGCCGCCCCCGGCGTGCAGTTCGGCGTCGGCCCGCTCGTAGCGCCGCATCGCGCGGTCGCGGACCTCGGGGTCGGCGGAGGCCATCTCGGCCTCGGCGGCGCGCAGCCGGCGTACGACGTCGTCGAGGCCGCGGGCGGAAAGGATCCGTTCGCGTACGGGCACGTCGAGATCGCCGGTGCGGGGGTCCTGGGGCAGGTATCCCACCGGGCCGGTCGTCTCGACCCGCCCGGCGGCCGGCAACCCCTCGCCGGCCAGGATCTTGGTCAGGGTGGTCTTCCCGGCGCCGTTGCGCCCGACCAACCCCACCTTGTCACCCGCTCCGACCCGGAAGCTGACGTCTGCCATCAGGAGCCTCGCCCCAGCGCGGACTTCCAACTGGTGGGCGGTGATCATGGCTGTGCGTAGTCTATCCGCGTGCGTTTCAACCCGAAGGCCGACATCAGCGGAGGGCGGGTCACCGACGTGCGCGGCGGCGGCGGCGCACGCGCGGGTGGGATGGGCAACATCCCCATCGGCGGGATCACCGGCGGTGGCATCGGCACCACCATCATCGTGCTCATCTTCTTCGTCATCGTCCAGTTCGGCGGCGGTGGCGCCAGCGGCGGAGGCGGTCCGGTCGAGACGACCGACCGCTACGAGCAGTGCCAGACCGGCGCGGATGCCAACGAGAGCGTCGACTGCGCGCGCCGGGCGGTCGCAGTCTCGCTGGAGAACTACTGGGCCCAGGAGCTCCCCCAGCAGACCGGCATCCAGTTCCGGCCCACGGAGATCTTCACCTTCAGCGGTGCGACGACCACCGGTTGCGGTGCCGCAAGCGCCGACGTCGGGCCGTTCTACTGCCCCACCGACGAGCGGATCTACCTCGACACCACGTTCTTCGACGATGTCCTCGAAGGCCAGCTCGGCGGCCAGGGTGGGGACTTCGTGGAGCCCTACGTGATCGGCCACGAGTACGGCCACCACATCCAGAACCTCATGGGCACCATGGGCAAGGTCCGCACCCAGCAGGGTCCGACCAGCGACTCGGTGCGCCTGGAGCTCCAGGCCGACTGCTACGCCGGCATGTGGACCCGCGGCGCGACCGGGACGACGGACAGCAAGGGCATCAAGATCTTCGCCGCCATCGACCAGGGCGACATCGACGAGGCCCTCGATGCCGCCAAGACCGTCGGCGACGACCGCATCCAGCAGGCCGGCGGCGGCGACGTCAACAAGGAGCAGTGGACGCACGGCTCCTCGGCCGAGCGGATGCGGTGGTTCACCACCGGCTACAACGCGACCAGCATCGAGGACTGCGACACCTTCTCGGCGTCCAGCCTCTGACTGAATCTCAGCTCATCAACTGCTCGATCTGTGGGAACTGCCGCTGCAGGGCGCGGAGGTACGGCGCCACGGCCGGATGGCGGTACTTCCCGGCCAGCGCGCCCTCCCCGCCGGCCACCCGGGCCAACGCCCACTCGGCGCGGCTCAGGGCGGTCAGCACCGCGGTGACCCGCGCCCCGTGCGCAGCCTGCTCGCGGGTGGCGAGGCCCTCGGGGAGGCCGAGCAGGTAGGCGTCGAGGAGCGGCTCGAACTCTTCGCGGGCGGCGAGCATGTAGAGACCGAGGTCGGCGCCCACCGCGCCGGTCCCGAGGGTCGCCCAGTCGATGGCCAGCACCTCGTCGCCGTCGCGACCCGGGAGGTTCACCGGGCCCGGGTCGCCGTGCTGGCTGACCTGCGGCAGCGCGTCCAGCTCGTCGAGCAGGGCGCGACGCCGCCGCCAGAGGTGGTCCGCAACGTCGGCGACCGTCGTCCGGGCCAACGTCGGCCAGCCGCCGCGGTGCTCGGTGCGGGCCATCCGGTCGCGCAGCTGACCGCGGGCGAGCCACCGGTGCTCGCCGATCTCGGCTCCGGCGAAGCGGCCCAGGGCGAGCGCACAGAACAATCCACTGTTGGCGGCGTCCTCGACCCAGTCCTGGATCAGCGTGATGCCCTCGTCGTCCTCCTCGACCGAGGTGAGCCCCGGCGCGCGCAGCCCCGGTGTCGTGTCGAGCGGCACCTGGGCAGTGATCACGTCGGCCGCCCGGCGCCAGTAGGCGAAGTGCCGGGGGTCGCTCAGCTCGGCGGGGTCGTGGTCCGAGGGGGCGGCGAGCCGCTTCACGACGACCGGCCGGCCGCCGAGAACGGTCCGCCAGACCCCGACGGTGGACGTGCCGGTCCCGCCGGGCAGCGGGTGCCACCCCGGCTCGGGCTGCCACATGAGGGGGACGTTAGTGCACATCTCTCCTGAGGAAGGCGAACTGGCCCACGACACTCAGAAGGGCCGCAACGACGCTCACGGCGGCGAACGGCGCCACACTGAAGTCCTGCAGTGGCACCAGCGCCAGATGTTCGAACGGAGAGAGATCCTGGAGCCACTGCGGCAGGTCGAACACGTCGCCGAAGAGGAGGACGACCCAGGCCAGCAGCAGGGCAGCCCACGCCAGCGGCGCGGCGCGGGGGACGACGCCGTAGAGCAGCCGCGCGAGCCCACTCAATACCAGGACCGCCGGCGCGAAGGTCATCGCCGGGAGAGCGAGGCGGAGCATCGCGCCCCCGTCGCCGGTCACGAGGGCATAGCTCGTCCCGAGCCCCAGGCCCGCGAGCGCCAAGACCAGGAGCGTGCCTACGAGGGTCACCGCCACGTGTCCGCCGAGCCAGCCCGCCCGCGGCAGGGCAGTGGCCAGCAGCGGCTCGAGGCGCCCGCCGTCCTCTTCGCTGCGCGGTCGGAGGGCCGAGGAGACGGAGAAGCCCGCGGCCAGGAGTGCGAGCATGACGCTGAGCGTGGCGTAGAAACCGTCCACCACGTCGGCGCTGCCCTGAAGCATCATCTGCTGGGACAACGACGAGTCGCCGACCAGGTCTCCGACGCTGTCCCCCATCGCCCCGAAGCTCAGCCCACTCAGCAGCAGACCGATCGCCCAGCCGAGCAGGGCGGGCCTCTGCAGCCGCAACGCCAGTCCCCACCCGGTGCCGAGCGCGCCCGAGGCCCGGGCCGGGCCCGGCCGGTCGGCGACGACACCGGACCCGAAGTCCCGGCGATCGAACACCGCCCGCGCGACGGCCACCACGACGACCGTGAGGACGAGCGGTACGAGGAGTGGCCACCAGCGCAGGCCGGAGAAGGCGTGCATGGCCTGGTACCACCCGATGGGTGAGAGCCAGCTCAGCGCCTGCGCACCGACGTCGCCGACAGCCCGCAGCACGTACGCGACGCCGATCACAGCACCGGCGATGCCGTACGCCGCACGCGTGCTGGCCGTGAGCTGCACGGCGACCAGGGCAGTCGCGGAGAAGAACCAGCCCGTGACCGACAACCCCAGGCCGAGACCGACCGAGTCCGCGAGGGCCAAGCCGTAGGCGGCCAGGCTTCCCGCCACAAGAGCCCCGAGCACGAGGTTCGCCAGGACCGCGTCCATCAGCGCGGCGCACGCGGGTGCGTACCGGCCGACGGGCGCCGCGCGCAGCAGCTCGTCGCGCCCGCTCTCCTCCTCGGCCCGGGTGTGCCGGCCGATGACGAACATGCTCATCAAGCCGGCGCAGACCGCGCCGAACGCGGCAGCCTGCCACGTCACCTGACCGCCGGTCGTGTTGAGCGCTCGGGCCGGGCCGGCCATCGCAATCAGAGCCTTGTTGCCGGCCATGTTCGCGGCAGCCCGGTCGAACTCCTCCTGGGTGGTGTAGAGGCCGTCCACACTCCAGGCCTGGCTGACGTAGAGCAGCGCGACGCCGAGACCCCACCAGAGGTACAACCAGCGGTCCCTCCTCAGGAACGCGCGCAGCAACAGCACGGTTCCCGTCATCCGGGGTCGCCGTCCCCGGACGCACGGAGGCGGTCACCGTAGTGCCGCAGGAACAGGTCCTCGAGGGTGGGGGGCTGACTCTCGAGGGACCGCAGTCCACCGGTCTGCAACGCGTCGAGCACCGCATCGAGCCTCGTGGTGTCGACCACGAGATGGACCCGATGGTTGTCGATGTCGACGTCGTGCACGCCCGGCAGCCGCTCCAGACCCTCGGGGACGGTGACCAGGTCTGCCGTGACGGAGGTACTGGTGAGGTGCCGGAGCTCCGCCAGCGTTCCGGTCTCGACACACCGACCCGCTCGGATGATGCTGACCCGATCGCAGAGGTGCTCGACCTCGGCGAGGATGTGGCTGGAGAGCAGCACCGTGTGCCCCTCGGATCTGAACTCGTCCACGCAGTCGCGGAACACCGCCTCCATGAGCGGATCAAGGCCCGAGGTCGGCTCGTCGAGAAGCAGTAGCTCGACGTCGGACGCCAGAGCGGCCACCAGGGCAACCTTCTGCCGGTTGCCCTTCGAATAGCCCCGCCCCTTCTTGGTGGGGTCGAGCTCGAACCGGTCCAGCAGCTCCTTGCGGCGGCGCTCGTCGAGACCGCCGCGGAGCCTCCCCAACAGGTCGATGACCTCACCGCCGGTCAGATTCGGCCACAGGTTCACATCGCCCGGGACGTAGGCCAACCGTCGGTGCAGCTCCGCCGCGTCCCGCCACGGGTCTCCCCCGAGCAGCCGGGCCTCTCCCGAGTCCACGCGCAGCAGGCCGAGCAGCACGCGGATCGTCGTCGACTTGCCTGCGCCGTTCGGCCCCAGGAAGCCGTGCACCTCGCCTCGGGCGACGGAGAGGTCGAGTCCGTCGAGCGCGCGGTGCGGACCGAAGCTCTTCACCACGCCTCGAACGTCGAGCACGGAGTCAGCCACGGTCCGACGATACGCAGCCGCGCCGGCAAGGGCCGGGTCCCGACGCCGATCAGCTCGCGTTGTCCACCTCCACCCAGATCCCGGCCGCGTCGAGAACTGCCTGGTCGAGGACCGCCCGCCTCGGGTCGGCCACGGCGAGCCAGCGCTCGTCGACGGAGACCCGCCGGAGCCGAGGGTCGGCGAGCACCTGGTCGACCGCGGTGTGGTCGCCGCCGGTCACCACCCTCGGGGCACCGTCGCCCAGCAGCCGAGCCGCGTGGTCGGCGGCCGCCTCGTAGGCCTGCCGGGCCTGGTTGTCGCGGCGTCGCGCGAAACGCTGCTGGCTCTGCCCACCGGCCTTGGTGCGCCCCTGCACGTGCCGCTGACCCACCTTCGACGCGACCAGCCGCTCCTCCGTCAGCCGTGCCACGGCGAAGCCGCCCTTGCGTACCAGCAGCACGCCCCACTCGTCCGGCCGCACGACCGCCGCTGCGAAGGCCGCGGACTCGTCCGGGCCGTCGTACTCTGCGCCGAACGGCAGGCTCGCGTGGAACGTCGAGTCGTCGGGTGCGATCCCGGAAAGACCCCCCGAGGCCGCCGTGAGGCGCACCGCCCCGCCATGCCGGCCGGCGAAGTTGGCCACCCAGCGCTCGAACCTCTCGCGGGGAACGAGCACGGTCGGCACGGCGCCGACGTTAGTGGATGCGGGCCGGCGTTCGGGCTGGAGACTCAGCCCGGGCTCAGACGTTGAAGCCGAGGGCGCGCAGCATCTCGCGGCCGTCGTCGGTGATCTTGTCGGGACCCCATGGGGGCATCCAGACCCAGTTGATCGCGACGTCGTTGACCAGCCCCTCGAGGGCGGTGTTGGTCTGGTCCTGGATCACGTCGGTGAGCGGGCACGCGGCCGAGGTCAGCGTCATGTCGAGCACACAGTTGTGGCTCTCGTCGAGGTGCACGTCGTAGACCAGGCCGAGATCGACCACGTTGATCCCGAGCTCGGGGTCGACGACGTCCTTCATCGCCTCGGTGACGTCCTCGACGGTCACCGTCGCCGTACCTCCGCCGGAGGCCTCGGGGACCTCGGGGAGCTCGCCGTGATCAACCTTGCCCTCATCCATGTTGAGCCTCCAGGGATTGAGCCGTGGCGTCCTTCCAGGCCATCCACGACAGTAGTGCGCACTTGACGCGCGAGGGGAACTTGGCGACACCGGCGAAGGCGATGCCGTCCTCGAGGACGTCCTCGTCGGGCTCGACGGTGCCCTTGCCCTGCATCAGGGCCAGGAACTCGCCGTGGATCTCCATCGCCTCGTCGACCGACTTGCCGATCACGAGGTCGGTCATCACCGAGGCCGCCGCCTGCGAGATCGAGCAGCCGACGGCGTCATAGGAGACGTCATCGACCACCTTCTGACCGGACGCGCCGTCGGCGAGGTGCACGCGCAACGTCACCTCGTCACCGCAGGTGGGATTGACGTGGTGCACCTCCGCCTCGAAGGGCTCTCGGAGCCCCTTGTGGTGGGGGTTCTTGTAGTGGTCCAGGATGATCTCCTGGTAAAGGTTGTCGAGGTCCACTTCAATCCAACTTGAAGTACGAGCGGGTGTATTCCAGGCCCTCGACGAGCGCGTCGATCTCGGCCGGAGTCGTGTAGAGGTAGGACGACATCCGCGTGGAGCTCTGCACTCCGAACCGGGCGTGCGCGGGCTTGGCGCAGTGATGCCCGGCGCGCACGGCGATGCCGCGGGTGTCGAGCACGGTGGCCACGTCGTGCGGGTGTACGCCGTCGAGCTCGAAGGAGATCGCCCCGCCGCGATCGGCGGCCGCGAGCGGGCCGAGCACGGTCAGGCCGCGCACCGTCTGCAGCCCCTCCAGCGCGTAGGCGGTGATCGCCTGCTCGTGTGCGTGGACGATGTCCATGCCGAGGTGACCGAGGTATTCGACCGCGGCGCCCAGGCCGACGGCCTCCACGATGGGCGGGGTGCCGGCCTCGAACCGATGCGGTGCCTTGGCGTACGTCGACCGCTCCATGGTCACGGTCTCGATCATCTCGCCGCCACCGTGGAACGGCGGGAGCTCGTTGAGCAGCTCCTCGCGGCCCCAGAGCACACCGATGCCGGTCGGGCCGACGCACTTGTGGCCGGTGAAGACCAGGAAGTCGGCCCCCGTGGCGGCGACGTCGACCGGCAGCTGCGGCGCGGCCTGGGAGGCGTCGATCACCGAGTAGGCGCCGACCGTCCGCGCGCGAGCCGCGAGGTCCGCGACCGGATTGACGGTGCCGAGCATGTTGGACACCCAGGTGAAAGCCACGACCTTCGTGTGCTCGTCGATCAGCTGCTCGGCGTTGGAGAGATCGAGGTAGCCGTCGTCGGTCAGGCCGAACCAGCGCAGCTCGGCGCCCGAGCGCTCACAGGCGAGCTGCCAGGACACGATGTTGGAGTGGTGCTCCATCTCGGTGATGACCACGTTGTCGCCGGGCGCTAGCTCGATCGTGCGCGCGAGCAGGTTGAGCGCCTCGGTGGCGTTCTTGGTGAACACCACCTCGTTGCGCGAGGGCGCCCCGATGAAGCGCGCGACCTGGTCACGGGCCGCCTCGTAAGCCGCCGTCGACTCGGCGCCGAGCTGGTGCATCGCACGGGCGATGTTGGCGTTGTGCCGCTCGAGGTGGTCGACCATGGTGTCGATCACCACCTGCGGCTTCTGGCTGGTGTTGGCGCTGTCGAGATAGACCAGCGGCACGCCGCCCGCGAGGGTGCGCTCGAGGATGGGGAAGTCCTTGCGGACCACCTCCAGCTCAGGCAACAGACCATCCAGAGTCGTCATGGTCAGACCGACGCCCTGAGGTACTTGTCGTAGCCGTGGGCTTCCAGCTCTTCGGCCAGCTCGGCTCCGCCGGACTCGGCGACCTTGCCGTCGACGAAGACGTGGACGAAGTCGGGCTCGATGTAGCGCAGGATCCGGGTGTAGTGGGTGATCAGCAGGACGCCCTTGCCGTCCTTCTCCCGGAACCGGTTGACCCCATCCGCGACGACCTTGAGCGCGTCGATGTCGAGGCCGGAGTCGGTCTCGTCGAGGATCGCGACCTTGGGGTCGAGCAGCTGCAGCTGGGCGATCTCGTGGCGCTTCTTCTCGCCGCCGGAGAAGCCTTCGTTGACCGAGCGCTGCGAGAACGACGCGTCGAGGTTGAGTTCGTCGAGCGCGGTGTTGACGTCCTTGACCCAGGTGCGGAGCTTGGGCGCCTCGCCATCGATGGCGGTCTTGGCGGTCCGGAGGAAGTTGGCGACCGAGACGCCGGGGACCTCGACGGGGTACTGCATCGCCAGGAACAGGCCGGCCCGGGCCCGCTCGTCGACCGTCATCGCGAGGACGTCCTCGCCGTCGAGGGTCACCGAGCCGCCGGTCACGTCGTACTTCGGGTGGCCGGCGACGGAGTAGGCCAGCGTCGACTTGCCGGAGCCGTTGGGGCCCATGATCGCGTGCGTCTCACCGCTGTTGATGGTGAGCGTGACGCCCTTGAGGATCTCCTTCGGCCCGTCCTCGGTGGCGACGGAGACCTGGAGGTCCTTGATCTGGAGGCTGGTCATTGCGGGGTGACTCCGTTCAGCGTGGTGGTGATGTCTACGTAGATGTCGCCGTCGCGTACGTCGACGGGGAAGGTCGCGACCGGCTCGGTGGCCGGTAGTCCGGTCGGCTTGCCGGTGCGCAGGTGGAATCGCGAGCCGTGCAGCCAGCACTCGACCGTGCAGCCCTCGACCTCGCCCTCGCTCAGGGCGACCGCGGCGTGCGAGCAGAGGTCCTCGACCGCGAAGACCTCCTCGCCGTGCCGGGCGACGGCGAGATCCTGGGCGCCGATCGTGACCCCGAGAGCTTCGTCCTCGGGTACGTCGGCCAGGGCACAGGCGCGCTCGAAGCTCATGCCTTCAACACGTTCTTGGCCAGCTCGGCCTCGACGGTGGACGTCAGCGACTCCTCGAGCTCCGGCACCGCGATCTTGCGGATCAGGTCGTTGAAGAAGCCGTGCACGACCAGCCGCTGCGCCTCCTGCTCGGAGACCCCCCGCGAGCGGAGGTAGAACAGCTGCTCGTCGTCGAACCGCGCGGTCGCCGAGGCGTGGCCGGCGCCCTCGATCTCGCCGGTCTCGATCTCGAGGTTGGGGACCGAGTCGGCCTGGCACCCGTCGGTCAGGACCAGGTTGCGGTTTTCCTCGTAGGTCTCGATGCCCTCGGCCTCCTTGCGGATCAGCACGTTGCCGATCCAGACCGAGTGCGCGCCCTGCCCTTGGAGCGCACCCTTGTAGACCACGTGGCTCTTGGTCTTGGGCGCGTTGTGGTCGACGAAGAGCCGGTGCTCGACGTGCTGACCCTCGTCGGCGAAGTAGAGCCCGAGCATCTCGATCTCGCCGCCCGGGCCGTCGTAGGTCGCCGTGGCGTCGTGGCGGACCACGTCGCCGCCGAAGGTGACCGCGACGTGCTTGAGCGAGGCGTCCCGGCCCACCTTGGCGTGCTGGGTCGAGTGGTGCACCGCGTCGTCGGCCCAGTCCTGGACCGTGACGTAGGTGAGGTGCGCGCCGTCGCCGACCACGAGCTCGGTGGTGTCGGCGAACGTCGCGGAACCCTCGAACCGGAGCACGACCGTGGCCCGCGAGTGCGCGCCCAGCGTGACCACGATGTTGCGGGCGATCGCCTCGGCACCACCCCGGCCGGTCACCGTGATCACCACAGGCTCGGTCAGCTCGGTGTCGGCCGGGATCTCGACGATCCGGGCCGTCGGGGCGTCCGCCCAGACCCGGGCCGCGACCCGGTCGGTGGGCACGAACCCGGAGCTGCCCCGGCCGGACTCGGCGACCGGCACGGTCTCGGTGCGGACCCCGGCCGGCGCCTCGACCTTGACGTCGAAGTCGTCACCGGTCAGCGGCGCGTCGTCGTGCAGCCCCTTGAGCCGCTTGAGCGGGGTGAACCGCCAGACCTCCTCACGTCCCGTGGGGACGGGGTGATCGGACAGCTCGAACGAGCCCACCGGGTGGAGGTGGGAGATGACGTCCAGACTCATGATCTAGCCGACCGCGCCTTCCATCTGCAGCTCGATGAGCCGGTTGAGCTCGAGGGCGTACTCCATCGGGAGCTCCTTGGCGATCGGCTCGACGAAGCCGCGCACGATCATCGCCATCGCCTCGTCCTGCTCCATGCCGCGCGACATGAGGTAGAAGAGCTGGTCGTCGGAGACCTTGGAGACCGACGCCTCGTGGCCCATGGAGACGTCGTCCTCACGGATGTCGACGTACGGGTAGGTGTCGGAGCGCGAGATCTGGTCGACCAGCAGCGCGTCGCAGAGCACGTTGGACTTCGAGCCGTGTGCGCCCTCGTTGACCTGGATCAGGCCGCGGTAGGACGTCCGGCCGCCACCGCGCGCCACCGACTTGCTCAGGATCGAGCTGGAGGTGTGCGGCGCGGCGTGCACCATCTTGGCGCCGGCGTCCTGGTGCTGACCCTCGCCCGCGAAGGCGATCGACAGGGTCTCGCCCTTGGCATGCTCGCCCATGAGGTAGATGGCGGGGTACTTCATCGTCACCTTCGAGCCGATGTTGCCGTCGACCCACTCCATGGTCGCGCCCGCCTCGCAGGTGGCCCGCTTGGTGACGAGGTTGTAGACGTTGTTGGACCAGTTCTGGATCGTCGTGTAGCGGCAGCGGCCGCCCTTCTTGACGATGATCTCCACGACCGCGGAGTGCAGGGAGTCGGAGGAGTAGATCGGCGCGGTGCAGCCCTCGACGTAGTGCACGTAAGCGTCCTCGTCGACGATGATCAGGGTCCGCTCGAACTGGCCCATGTTTTCGGTGTTGATCCGGAAGTAGGCCTGCAGCGGGATGTCGACGTGCACCCCCTTCGGCACGTAGATGAACGAGCCACCCGACCACACCGAGGTGTTGAGCGCGGCGAACTTGTTGTCGCCGACGGGGATGACGGTGCCGAAGTACTCCTTGAAGAGCTCCTCGTGCTCGCGCAGCCCGCTGTCGGTGTCGACGAAGATCACGCCTTGGGCCTCGAGGTCCTCGCGGATCGAGTGGTAGACGACTTCGGACTCGTACTGTGCCGCGACACCGGCGACCAGGCGCTGTTTCTCCGCCTCGGGGATGCCGAGCTTGTCGTAGGTGTTCTTGATGTCCTCGGGGAGCTCCTCCCACGAGGTCGCCTGCTTCTCACTGGAGCGGACGAAGTACTTGATGTTGTCGAAGTCGATCCCGGACAGGTCCGAGCCCCAGGTCGGCATCGGCTTGCGGTCGAAGAGCCGCAGGCCCTTGAGCCGCAGGTCGAGCATCCACTGCGGCTCGGACTTCTTGCCCGAGATGTCGCGGACGACGGCCTCGTTGAGACCGCGGGTCGCGGTCGCGCCGGCCTCGTCGGAGTCGGCCCAGCCGAACTGGTAGCGACCCAGTCCCTCGAGCTCGGGGTTGCGCTCCTCGATGGAGGTCATGAGGTGACCTTCTCCTTCTCAATGGGGTGCTCTGTCGTGGACGTCGTGGGGTTGGGGATGCACGTGGTGCACACACCGTCGCCGTGGGCGATGGTCGCCAGCCGTTGCACGTGGCGACCCAGGACCTTGCTGATCGCTTCGGTCTCGGCCTCGCACAGCTCGGGGAACTCGTGGGCGACGTGGGAGACCGGGCAGTGCTGCTGGCAGAGCTGCTCCCCCACGCTCTGCCCGCTGACGACGGGGAGCTTCTTGACTCCGGCGACGTAGCCCTCGTCGGTGAACACCTGGGCCAGCACCTCGGCCGGGCTGAGCTGCGGGTTGGCGCTCATCACCGCGTCGAATCGGTCCTCGACGAAGCCCACCCGCTGGTGCGCGAACGCCCGGACGGCGTCCTCGCCGCCGGTCTCGCGCAGGAAGCGCAGCGCCTGGACCGCCAGGTCGTCGTACTGCTGGTCGAAGCCCTCGCGGCCCCGCTCGGTGAGCGCGAACACCTTGGCCGGCCGGCCTCGACCGCGTTGGGCGGCGCGTCGCGGCTCGCGGGCCTCCACCGCTCCCTCCGCAACCAGTTGGTCGAGGTGGCGGCGTACGGCGGCAGGCGTAAGGTCCAATCGCTCGCCGAGCGCCGCAGCGGTGGAGGGACCCTCGACGAGGATCGACCGGGCCACGCGATGCCGCGTCGACTGGTCGTCCTCGAATATCACAACACCAGTGTGCCGTTAATAGTTTCCGGTCTTCAAGGAAGGTCACCCTTACTTGCACCGATCTAGCGCTAGATCAGGAAGGATGGTTAGTCTTCGACCATGGTGGGATCGATCCTTGGTAATCGTGTCCGTCGGGTCGAGGACCCCGAGCTCATCGACGGGCGCAGCACATACGTCGACGACCTCCGGATCCCCGGGACCGCGCAGGCGGTGTTCGTGCGCAGCCCCGTCGCGCACGCGCGGATAGCCAGTCTGGACACCTCCGCCGCCGAGCAGGCGCCGGGCGTGCTCGCCGTCCACACTGCGGCGACGCTCGGCACCAACCCGGTGCCGACGTTCATGGTGATCAACGAGCAGGTCACCCAGGGTCCGCTCGCCGACGGGGTGGTGCGGTACGTCGGCGACCCGGTCGCGCTGATCGTCGCGGAGACCCGCGCGCAGGCCGTAGACGCGGCCGAACTGGTCGACGTGGAGTACGACGAGTTGGGCGTCGTCGTCGACATGGAGGAGGCGCTGGCTCCCGACGCCCCACTGCAGTTCCCCGAGCTGGGCAGCAACATCGCCCAGTCGCTCAAGGTGCTGTTGCCGCCCGATGCCGGAGACGCGCTGGGCGACGCCGAGGTGGTGGTGCGGGCCCGCATCGAGAACCAGCGCATCGCCGTCGCCCCGATGGAGGGCAACGCGATCCTGGTCGACCCCCGGCCGGACGGCGAGACGCAGCTCACGGCGTACATCTCCACCCAGCACCCGCACGTCTCGCGCGACATGATCGCGGGCTACGTCGGCACCGACCCCGCCCACGTCCGGGTCGTCGCCCCCCACGTGGGCGGCGGGTTCGGCGCCAAGGCCGGCATCGGCCAACCCCACCAGGCGATCGTCCTCGCGGCGCAGGCGCTGGGACGACCCGTGGCCTGGACCGAGACCCGCAGCGAGGCGTTCATGTCGATGCACGGCCGCGCGGCGGTGCAGTTCGTCGAGCTGGGAGTGACCCGCGACGGTCGGATCACCGGGCTCCGGGCCAGGATGGTGGGCGACTGCGGCGCCTACGCGGGACTCGGCGGCTCCCTGCCTGCGGGGCCGGGCTTCATCATGGCCCAGGGCCCCTACGAGATCCCGAAGATCGACTACTCGGCCATCGCCGCCCTGACCAACACCACGCCCAACGGCGCCTTCCGCGGCGCCGGCCGGCCGGAGGCCTCCGCGATGCTGGAGCGGCTGATGGACCTGGCCGCGGCCGAGCTCGGCCTCACTCCCGAGGAGATCCGGCGGCGCAACCTGATCGGCAAGGACGAGTTCCCGTACACCACGCGCACCGGGATGATCTACGACGTCGGTGACTACCAGCTGGCGCTCGACGAGGCGCTGCGGATGGCCGATGTCGCAGCGCTCCGCGCCGAGCAGGCGCGCCGGATCGAGGCGGGCGAGGAGAAGCTCCTCGGTATCGGCATCTCGGTCTACGTCGAGATCACCGGCTTCGGCGGCTCCGAGCTGGGCGATGTCCGCATCGAGGCGGACGGATCGGCCACCGTCATGTCCGGCACCTCCGCACACGGGCAGGGCCACGCGACGGCGTTCGCGATGATCGTGCAGGACCGGCTCGGGATCCCCATGGACAAGATCCGCTACGTCCAGTCCGACACCCGCCTGGTCCGCAGCGGGGGCGGCACGGGCGGCTCGCGCTCCCTGCAGCTGGGCGGGAGCGCGGTCGCCGCCGCGGCCTCCGCCGTCCGCGACCAGGCCCGTGAGCTCGCCGCCACGCTGCTGGAGGCCGCGCCCGAGGACATCGAGCTCACCGACGACGGGTTCCGGGTCTCTGGGGTGCCCGACACGGTCGTGGACTGGCCCGCGCTGGCCGCCGCGGCTGTCGAGCGCGGGGAGGAGTTGCACGCGGCGCTCGACGTACCGCAGGACGGCTCGACCTTCCCCTTCGGCGCCCACGTCTCGGTGGTCGAGGTCGACACGGAGACCGGCTTCGTCAAGCCGCTCCGGCACATCGCCGTCGACGACTGCGGCCGGGTGCTCAACCCGATCCTGGTGGAGGGCCAGCAGCACGGTGGGGTCGCGCAGGGCATCAGCCAGGCCCTGTGGGAGCAGATCCTCTACTCCCCCGACGGTCAGCCGCTCACCTCGACGTTCGCCGACTACCAGATGCCGACCGCCGCGGACACGATCTCCTTCGACACCGCCAACACCGAGACGCCTACCCCGCTCAACGAGCTCGGCGCCAAGGGCATCGGCGAGTCGGGCACCCTCGGCTCCACGCCCGCCGTACAGAGCGCGGTCGTCGATGCGCTCAAACACCTCGGCGTGCGGCACGTCGACATCCCGTGCACCCCCGAGCGGGTCTGGCGGGCCGTGCAGGACGCGCGGGCCGGCACCCTGCCCGATCCGTGGCGCGAGCCCCCCGCGGCCTTCGACTCCCTCGAGCTCGCCACCGGCGAGATCGACGGCGGCGTGGAGGTCTGACCGGCGAACCTTCGACCCCTGGCGAAGGCTTCGCCCCTGATCGTCGCGCTGTCAGGATCGTCGTCGTGGACATCAGCCTGATCGTCGACAACGGCCGGCCCTGGCCGGAGATCCGCGAGCTGGCGCAGACCGCCGACGGGCTCGGGGCGTACGCCGTGTACCTCTGTGACCACTTCATGGGTCACACAGACGACGACTCGATCAGCGACGAGCCGATGCTCGAGTCGATGACGCTGCTCGCGGCGCTCGGCCCGCTGACCGAACGGGTGCGACTCGGTCCGATGGTGCTCGGTGGGACATATCGGCACCCAGCGGTGGTCGCCAACCAGATCACCGCCCTCGACCACGTGAGCGGAGGCCGCGCCATCGCCGGGCTCGGCGCGGGGTGGCAGGTCAACGAGCACGCGGCGTACGGCATCGAACTGCCGGCTCCCGGGCCACTGTCCGATCGGTTCGAGGAGACCGTCGCCGTGGTCTCCGCGCTGTTGAGGGAGGGCCGAGCGACCTACGAGGGCCGGTACTTCCAGGTGCACGACGCCCCCAACCAGCCCGCGCCGGTCCAGGAACGGCTGCCGATCCTGGTCGGTGGCGGTGGCGAGCGGCGCACGATCCCGATGGCGGCGAGGTACGCCGATGTGTGGCACATCTGGGGGAAGCCGGAGTCATACGCCGCCAAGAGCGCCCAGCTCGACGCGGCCTGCGAAGCCATCGGCCGCGACCCGGCGGAGGTCAAGCGCGCGACGGGGTTCCCGTTCCCCGTCGGGACCGACTATCTCGAGAAGCTGGAGCCCTACCGCGAGGTCTGCGACGAGTTCGTGGTCTTCGACTGGTTCGACCGGCCACTGCAGTCGACCATCGATGACCTGACGGCGGCCCTGGGATGACCCAAACCTAGACTTCGCCCCGTGTCCGAGCCCGCAGTCCTCGTCGACGGGCTCGTCATGCGGTACGGCGACACCACCGCGGTCGACAGCCTGACCCTCACCGTCGACACCGGCACCATCACGGCGGTTCTGGGGCCCAACGGCGCGGGCAAGACCACGACGCTCGAGACCTGCGAGGGATACCGCGCGCCGCAGCAAGGGTCGGTGCGGGTGCTCGGCCTCGACCCGCGGCGGCAGGCCCGCGCGCTGCTCCCCCGGATCGGCGTGATGCTCCAGGAGGGCGGCGCGTGGAGCGGCGCCCGGGCGCCGGAGATGCTGCGCCACATCGCCTCCCTGCACGCCCACCCGGTCGATCCGGTCGTGCTCGAGGAGCGGCTGTCGCTCGGCGAGTGTGGGCGGACGCCGTACCGACGGCTCTCCGGGGGCCAGAAGCAGCGGCTCGGCCTGGCGATGGCGCTGATCGGCCGACCCGAGGTGGTGTTCGTGGACGAGCCCACCGCCGGGCTCGACCCCGGGGTGCGCCGTACGGTCTGGGAGCTGTTCTCCGAGCTCCGCGACGACGGCGTGACGGTGGTGCTGACCACGCACTACATGGACGAGGCGGAGCGGCTCGCCGACCAGATCCACATCATCGACCGGGGTCGGCTGATCGCCTCGGGCACCCCGATCGCCCTGACCCGGGGCGGCACCGCCTCCACGATCCGGCTCGTGGTCACCAAGCCGTTCCCACCTGGGGCACCCGTGTCGCTCAAGGTCGCCCTCGGCGCCGACATCGAGGTGGTGCTGCTCGACGAGCTCAGCCTGATCGTCACCGGTCCCGCCGATGCGTCCACGCTTGCGAAGGTGTCGCGCTGGTGCGAGGAGAACGACGTGCTGCCCGAGTCGCTGACCCTCGGCACCCGCAACCTCGAGGACGTGTTCCTCGAGCTGACCGGGCGGGAGCTGGCTCCGTGAGCGTCTTCACCCCCGCACCCGGTGCCGCACCGCTGTCCCGCATGGTGCTGGCGCAGGCACGGATGGAATCGCGGCTCATGGTCCGCAACGGCGAGCAGCTGCTGCTGGCCGTCGTGATCCCCGTGCTGGTCCTGATCGGGATGGTCCAGGGCGCCGATCGGCTCGGCCTCGACTACGACCACCCGGTCGTCGACGTCGTGACGCCCGGCGTGCTGGCGCTGGCAGTGCTGTCGACCTCGTTCACGTCGCTGGCGATCGCCACCGGGTTCGAGCGGCGGTACGGCGTGCTCAAGCGGCTCGGTGCCTCGCCGCTCCCGCGCTCCGGGCTGCTGGCGGGCAAGGTCCTGGCGCTGCTGCTCGTCGAGGTCCTGCAGCTGCTCGTGCTGTCCGTGGTCGGCCTGCTCCTGGGCTGGTCACCTGAGCTCACCGCGACCTCCGTCCTCGGTGCGGTGCTGGCCGTGCTGCTCGGCACGGCCGCGTTCGCGTCGCTCGGGCTGCTGATGGCGGGTGCGCTGCGGGCCGAGGCCACGTTGGCCGCCGCCAACCTCGTCTACCTCCTGATGCTGGCCGGAGGCGCCGTCGTACTCCCCGCGTCGGCGTACGGCGCCTTCGGGGACGTCGCGGCCTGGCTCCCCAGCGGAGCCCTCGGCGAGGCGATGCGCGAGGTGTTCCTCGACGGATCGATCGCCTGGCACGATCTCGGCGTCCTCGTGGGCTGGGCCATCGTGGGGACCTTCGCGACCGCTCGGACGTTCTCGTGGGAATGAGCCACGAGCGCTGGGTCCGACCGCTCGCATGGGCGACCCTGGTTGCGAACGTCGTCCTCGTCGTCACCGGCGGAGCGGTCCGGCTCACCGGCTCCGGCCTCGGCTGCCCGACCTGGCCGCGCTGCACCGACCAGTCGTTCCGACCGCACGGCGCACTGGACCTGCACGAGGCGATCGAGTTCGGCAACCGGACGCTCACCTTCGTGCTCGTGGCGATCGCCGTCGCGACGTTCGTGGTGATGTGGCGCACCGGCCGGCGCGACCTCCGCACGATGGCGCTGATCGTGGCTCTCGGCATCCCCGCGCAGGCGGTGATCGGCGGCATCACCGTGCTCACCGACCTCAACCCCTGGGTGGTCTCCTTCCACCTGCTCTGCTCGCTGGCCATCATCGGCGTCGCGGTGCGGATGCTGCTCAGCGTCGACGCACCGCTGCCACCCGCCCGCCGCGGGCCGGTGGTCGGCCTGGCCTGGGCGACGTTCGCGGCGGCCTGGGCGGTGCTCTACGTCGGCACCGTCGTCACCGGCTCAGGACCGCATGCCGGCGACGTGGACACCGAGCGCAACGGCCTCGACCCCCTCCAGATGAGCCAGCTCCACGCGGACCTGGTCTTCCTCTTCGTGGGCCTCACCCTCGGCCTGCTGTTCACCCTGCACGCCGTTGGCGCCCCCCGGTCGGCGCGGCGTGCCGTGGCCGTCCTGCTGGCCGTCGAACTGGCCCAAGGGGCGATCGGCTTCGTGCAGTACTTCACCGACCTGCCCGTGGTCCTGGTCGGCCTCCACATGCTGGGCGCGGCCACGATCTCGGCCTGCGTCACCTGGGCGCTGCTCCGGGTGCGCCACCCGTTGTCGAACTGAGCGCGCACGTTGCGCGGCGATCGGGGTACCGGTCCCGCACCAGAGGTCAGCTGCCGAGATCCGGCGACCTCACGACTGGAGGGACAACCCCATGCTGATGACCATCCTGATCATCCTGGCGATCATCGCGCTCATCCTGTTCATCGTCGGCGCGGTCCGAGGCCGCAGGGGCCGCATCTGACCCCCTGGACGCCGCCGGACTACCGGGTCAGGAGCGGGTCGAGCGCGACCGCGACGAAGAGCAGCGAGAGGTAGAGGTTCGAAGCGTGGAACAGCCGCATCGGCTGGATCACGGTGAGATCCTCGGTGCCGCGGCTCCGCGCCCACATGCGGTGCGCCTCGAGCAGGAAGACCGCGCCGAGGACGGTCGCGGCGATCGGGTAGACGATCCCGGTGCCGGCGACCGGCCACAGCAGCAGGGATACCGCGACCATGATCCAGCTGTAGACGACTACCTGCCGGCCCACCACGTGGGCCGGTGCCACGACCGGCAACATCGGGACGTCGACGTTCGCGTAGTCCTCGCGGTAGCGCAGCGCCAGTGCCCAGGTGTGCGGCGGCGTCCAGAAGAAGACGACGGCGAACAGCACGACCGGCACCCAGGACAGCTCACCGGTGACGGCCGTCCAGCCGATCAGCGCGGGGAAGCAGCCCGCGAGTCCGCCCCACACGATGTTCTGGGTGGTACGCCGCTTGAGCAGCATGGTGTAGCCGAAGACGTAGAACGCGTTGGCGGTCAGCGAGAGCACCGCGGAGAGCGGGTTGACCCACAGCAGCAACACGACCGTCGAGAGCGCGGCCAGCACGAAGCCGAAGATCAGCGCGGCTCGCGGCGAGACCAGGTGCCGGGGCAGGGCGCGCCGCCGGGTGCGCCGCATCTGCTCGTCGATGTCGCGGTCGTAGACACAGTTGAAGACCGAGGCCGAGCCCGCGGAGAAGGTGCCGCCGACGACCGTGGCGACCACCAGCCCGAGCGGCGGGACGCCCTGGGCGGCGAAGAACATCACCGGGACCGTGGTGAGCAGCAGCAGCTCGATGACCCGCGGCTTGGTCAGCCCGACGTACGCCGCCACCACGTCTTTGAACGTGGCTCGCTGGGTCGGTGCCACGCCCGAAGAAGTCGAGGCGGGACGCGCGGTGCGCGGGACCGACTGGCCGACGTAGGTCACAAAGCCTCTGTGGTGTGCGTTCGAAGGATGGGATGGGGCACTGGAGCCGCTGTGAGTCTAACCGTGACGCTGAGTAGTGTCGGCAGTGCCCGCAGCCTGTCGAGAGGAGCCCCGTGAGCACCAGCCCGGCCTTGGAGTGGAACGACCTCGACGAGAAGGCAGTGGACACCGTCCGGGTGCTGGCCATGGACGCGGTCCAGAAGGTCGGCAACGGCCACCCCGGCACCGCCATGAGCCTGGCTCCCGCCGCCTATCTCCTCTTCCAGAAGGTGATGCGGCACAACCCCGCCGATCCGCACTGGCCCGGCCGCGACAGGTTCGTGCTCTCGTGCGGCCATTCCAGCCTGACCCTCTACCTCCAGCTCTATCTCGGTGGGTGGGGGCTGGAGATCGAGGACATCGAGGCGCTGCGCACCTGGGGCAGCAAGACGCCTGGCCACCCCGAATACGGCCACACCGCCGGCGTCGAGACGACCACCGGCCCGCTCGGCCAGGGCATCGGCAACGCCGTCGGCATGGCCATGGCGGCCCGGCGCGAGCGCGGCCTCTTCGATCCGGGCGCCGGTGACTCGCTCTTCGACCACCAGGTCTATGCGCTCTGCAGCGACGGCGACATCGAGGAGGGCGTCTCTGCCGAGGCCAGCGCCATCGCGGGGGTCCAGGAGCTTGGCAACCTCACGGTCATCTACGACCACAACCGGATCTCGATCGAGGACAACACCGACATCGCACTCGGCGAGGACGTCGCCGCCCGCTACGCGGCGTACGGCTGGCACGTCCAGGACGTCGACTGGACCAACGGCGGCACCGAATACCGCGAGGACGTCCCGGCGCTGTACGACGCCATCCTGGCGGCCCGCGCGGTCACCGACCGGCCCAGCTTCATCCGGCTCCACACGATCATCGCCTGGCCGGCGCCCAACGCCCAGAACACCGGCAAGGCGCACGGCTCCGCGCTCGGCGTCGAGGAGGTAGCTGCCACCAAGGAGGTGCTCGGCTTCGACCCGGCACTGGCCTTCGACGTCGACCCGGCGGTGCTCGAGCACACCCGGCAGGCGGTCGCTCGCGGCAAGGCCGCCCAGGCGGCGTGGGACGAGGAGTTCGCGGCGTGGGCCGCGGGCGCGGGTGATCGGCTCGCGCTGTTCGAGCGGATGCAGACCCGCACCCTGCCGAGGGGCTGGACCGACGCGGTGCCGAGCTTCGACGCCGACGAGAAGGGGATGGCCACCCGCAAGGCCTCCGGCACGGTCATCAACGCCCTGGCTCCGGTGATCCCCGAACTGTGGGGCGGATCGGCCGACCTGGCCGAGTCCAACAACACCACGATCGAGGACGTGCCGTCGTTCCTGCCCGCCGACCGCTCGACCAAGATGTGGCAAGGCGACCCGCAGCAGGGCCGGGTGCTGCACTTCGGCATCCGCGAGCACGGCATGGGCGCGATCATGAACGGCATCGCCGCGCACGGCGGGACCCGCGTATTCGGAGGCACGTTCCTCACGTTCTCCGACTACATGCGGGGGTCGGTGCGGCTGGCCGCGCTGATGGGACTCCCGGTCACCTACGTCTGGACCCACGACTCGATCGGCCTGGGCGAGGACGGCCCGACCCACCAGCCGATCGAGCACCTCGCTGCGCTGCGGGCCATCCCCGGCCTCGACGTGGTCCGCCCCGCCGACGCCAACGAGACCGCGGCCGCCTGGGAGACGATCCTCGGCCACACCGACCGGCCGGCCGGGCTGATCCTGACCCGGCAGAACGTCCCGGTCTTCCCGCGCGGCGAAGAAGGCTATTCCGACACCTCCAACGTGCACCGGGGCGGCTACGTGCTGCTCGATGCGGAGGGCTCGACCGGACTCCCCGACGTCGTACTCGTCGGCACCGGCTCCGAGGTCCAGTTGGCCGTCCAGGCCCGCGCGATCCTGGCCGAGGACGGCATCGCCGCCCGGGTCGTGTCGATGCCGTGCCGGGAGTGGTTCGACGCGCAGGAGGAGTCCTACCGCGAGAGTGTCGTACCCCCCACCGTGAAGGCCCGGGTCTCGGTCGAGGCCGGCATCGCCCAGGGCTGGCGGGAGGTGGTCGGCGACCACGGCCGGATCGTCTCGATCGAGCACTACGGCGCCTCGGCGGACTTCCAGCGCATCTTCACCGAGTTCGGGGTCACCGCGACCGCGGTGGCCAACGCGGCCCGCGACTCCATCGCAGCCGCGACCTGATCCTGATCGAATCCGTTCGCACCTCACAGGAGGAACCCATGACCGACCGACTCCAGGCGCTCGCCGACGCCGGCGTCTCCATCTGGCTCGACGACCTTTCGCGCGAGCGGATCGAGACCGGCAACCTGGCTGCGCTGATCAAGGACAAGCACGTCGTCGGGGTGACTACCAACCCGACCATCTTCGCCAGCGCGATCGGCAACGGCGAGCGGTACGACGAGCAGGTCCGCAAGCTCGTCGCCGAGGGGGCCGAGGTCGACCGGGTGATCTTCGAGCTGACGACCGAAGACGTCCGCAACGGCTGCGAGATCATGAAGCCCGTCTTCGAGTCGACCAAGGCCGACGGCCGGGTCTCGATCGAGGTCGAGCCGTCGCTCGCCAAGGACACCGAGGGCACCATCGCCTCCGCCCAGCGGCTGTGGCGAGCCGTGGACCGGCCCAACGTCTACATCAAGATCCCGGCCACCGAGGCCGGGTTGCCCGCGATCACCGCCGCGATCGCCGAGGGCATCAACGTCAACGTCACGCTGATCTTCAGCGTGGAGCGCTACCGCGGCGTGATGGACGCCTACCTCACCGGCCTCGAGCAGGCCCGCGATGCCGGGCTCGACCTGCCCCGGATCTTCTCCGTGGCCTCGTTCTTCGTCTCGCGGGTCGACACCGAGATCGACAAGCGGCTCGAGGCACTCGGCACCGACGAGGCGTTGGCGCTGCGCGGCAAGGCCGCGGTGGCCAACGCGGTCCTCGCGTACGCCGCCTTCGAGGAGGTCATCGCGAGCGACCGCTGGAAGTTGCTCGCGTCCGCCGGCGCCAACCCGCAGCGGCCGCTGTGGGCCTCGACCGGGGTCAAGAACCCCGACTATCCCGACACCCTCTACGTCACCGATCTGGTCGTCGACGACACGGTCAACACGATGCCGGAGAAGACCCTTGAGGCCTTCGCCGACCACGGCGAGGTGCGGGGCGACCTGGTCACCGGCCGGGCCACCGACGCCCAAGCGGTCTTCGACCAGCTCAGCGGCGTGGGCATCGATCTTCCCGACGTGTTCCGGGCCCTCGAGGACGAGGGCGTCGAGAAGTTCGTCGGCTCGTGGGACGAGCTGGTCGGGACAGTCAAGGAGCAGATGGAGCAGGCCCGCTCGTGACCCGGGCCCCCGTCGACCCGACGACGACGGACGCCTGGGCAGCACTGCGCGCGCTGGCCGACGGGTTCACCCCGAGTCTGCGCGCCTGGTTCGCCGAGGACGCCGATCGCACCACCGCGCTCACCTTCACGGCCGCGGACCTGCACGTCGACCTCGCCAAGGGTTTGGTCACCCAGCCGATCCTCACCGAGCTGCTGGCCCTGGCCGAGCAGACCGACGTGGCCGGCCGCCGCGACGCGATGTTCCGCGGCGAGCACATCAACGTCACCGAGGACCGAGCGGTGCTGCACACCGCGCTGCGGCTGCCGTCGTCGGCCTCCCTCGAGGTCGACGGACAGGACATCGTGGCCGACGTCCACGAAGTGCTGAGCCGGGTCTACGACTTCGCCGACCGGGTCCGGTCGGGCGCATGGACCGGGGTCACCGGTGAGCGGATCCGCACCGTCGTCAACATCGGCATCGGGGGCTCCGACCTCGGACCGGTCATGGCCTACGAGGCGCTGGAGCCCTATCGCAACCTGCCCGACGGCGAGCCAGGCCTGGAGTGCCGGTTCATCAGCAACATCGACCCGACCGATGCCGCGCTCAAGCTCAAGGGCCTCGATCCCGCGACCACCCTGTTCATCGTCTCCAGCAAGACCTTCGGCACCCTCGAGACGCTGACCAACGCGCGGCTGTGCAAGGCCTGGCTGCTGGCCGGGCTGTCGTCGTACGACGAGGCCGACACCGTCCGCAAGCACTTCGTCGCCGTGTCGACGGCGCTGGACAAGGTGGCGGCGTTCGGCATCGACCCCGCCAACGCCTTCGGCTTCTGGGACTGGGTCGGCGGCCGCTACTCCATGGACTCCGCGATCGGCACCTCGCTGGTGCTGGCCATCGGCCCGGAGCGGTTCGGCGAACTGCTGGCGGGCTTCCATGCCATCGACGAGCACTTCCGGACCGCCGAGCCGGCCCGCAACGTGCCCCTCCTGATGGGGCTTCTCAACGTCTGGTACACCAACTTCCTGGGCGCCCAGACCCACGCTGTGCTCCCCTACTCCCAGCTGCTGCACCGCTTCCCGGCGTACCTCCAGCAGCTGACCATGGAGTCCAACGGCAAGGGCGTCCGTTGGGACGGCAGCGCGGTCACCACCGACACCGGCGAGATCTTCTGGGGCGAGCCGGGCACCAACGGGCAGCACGCCTTCTACCAGCTGATCCACCAGGGCACCCGGCTGATCCCCGCCGACTTCATCGCCTTCGCCAACCCCTCGCACCCGCTCAAGGACCGCGACCAGGACGTCCACGAGCTGTTCCTCGCCAACTTCTTCGCCCAGACCCGGGCGCTGGCCTTCGGCAAGACCGCCGAGGAGGTGCGCGCCGAGGGGACCGCGGAGAACGTCGTCCCGGCTCGGGTGTTCCCGGGCAACCGGCCGACCGCCTCGATCATGGCGCCCGAGCTGACCCCGTCGGTCCTCGGTCAGCTGGTGGCGCTCTACGAGCACATCACCTTCACCGAGGGCGCGATCTGGGGCATCGACAGCTTCGACCAGTGGGGCGTCGAGCTGGGCAAGCAGCTGGCCCAGCAGCTGGCACCCGCGGTCGCCGGCGACCAGAGCGCCGCGGCCGCGGCCGACTCCTCGACCCAGTCCCTCATCGCCTACTACCGGGAGCACCGCCGACCGTGACGACACCGAGGCCCAACCCGCTGCGGGACCCGGAGGATCGCCGGCTGCCCCGCATCGCCGGACCGTGCGGCATGGTGCTGTTCGGCGTCACCGGCGACCTGTCGCGCAAGAAGGTCATGCCGGCGATCTACGACCTCGCCAACCGCGGCCTGCTCCCGCCGGGCTTCAGCCTGACCGGCTTCGCACGCCGCGACTGGGCCAACGAGGACTTCGCCAAGATCGTGCACGACTCGGTGAAGGAGCACGCCCGCACCGAGTTCCGCGAGGAGACCTGGAAGCAGCTGGCCGAGGGGTTCCGGTTCGTCCCGGGCGAGTTCGACGACGACGTGGCCTTCGACCGGCTGCGCCGTACCATCGAGGAGCTCGACGAGGTGCGCGGCACCGACGGCAACCACGCCTTCTACCTCGCGATCCCGCCCGGGTTCTTCGGCACCGGCGCCGGCCAGCTCAAGGAGCACGGTCTCGCGCATGTCGACGGCGACGCCTGGCGGCGGGTGGTCATCGAGAAGCCGTTCGGCCACGACCTCGCCTCGGCCCGCGAGCTCAACCACTCACTGATGTCGGTCTTCGCGCCCAACGAGATATTCCGGATCGACCACTATCTCGGCAAGGAGACGGTGCAGAACATCCTGGCGATGCGGTTCGCCAACGAGATGTTCGAGCCGCTGTGGAACAACAACTACGTCGACCACGTGCAGATCACGATGGCCGAGGACGGCGGCATCGAGGGACGAGCCGGCTACTACGACGGCATCGGCGCGGCCCGTGACGTGATCCAGAACCACCTGCTCCAACTTCTCGCGCTGGTGGCCATGGAGGAGCCCAGGGCGTTCGACGCCGACTCGCTGCGCCACGAGAAGCAGAAGCTGCTCGCCTCGGTCACCCTGCCCCATCGGCTCGACCTGACCACCGCACGCGGCCAGTACGCCGCCGGCTGGTCCGGGGGCCGCAAGGTGCGCGGCTTCCTCGAGGAGGACGGCGTCCGCAAGACCTCCACGACCGAGTCGTTCGCCGCGGTGACGCTGCACGTCGACAACCGTCGGTGGGCCGGGGTGCCGTTCTACCTCCGCACCGGCAAGCGGCTCGGCCGCCGGGTGACCGAGGTCGCCGTGGTCTTCAAGAAGTCGCCGCACCAGCCCTTCGCCGACTCCGCGGTCGAGGAGCTGACCCAGAACGCCTTCGTGATCCGGGTCCAGCCCGACGAGGGTGTGACGCTGCGGTTCGGCTCCAAGGTGCCCGGCGCCGGGATGGAGATCCGCGACGTCAACATGGACTTCGTCTACGGCGGCTCGTTCACCGAGTCGTCGCCGGAGGCCTACGAACGGCTGATCCTCGACGTACTCCTGGGTGACCCGCCCCTGTTCCCGCGACACGAGGAGGTCGAGCTCTCCTGGGAGATCCTCGACCCGATCCTCGACTTCTGGGAGCGCAAGGGCGGCAAGCCCGAGCCCTACCCCGCCGGTGGTTGGGGTCCCGAAGGCGCAGTGAAGATGCTGGCCCGCGACGGACGCACCTGGAGGCGCCCATGATGATCGCGCTCTCGGACACCGACTCGGCGGGCATCGCCCGCGAGTTCATGCGGGCGCGCTCGCGCGCGGGCAGCCCGGCGATGGGCATGGTGATGACCATGGTCGTGGTCGCCGACGAGGACGACGCCGACCGGGCCATGGAGATGGCCCGCGAGGCGTCGCACGAGCACCCGGCGCGGGTGCTCGGGGTCATCCTCGGCGACGCCCGGGGCGACTCCCAGGTCGACGCCCAGGTCGGCACCGGGTCGGGCTGGGCCGGGGAGACCGCGCTGATCCGGCTCACCGGTGAGGTGGCGAAGCACCCCGAGTCCGTCGTGCTGCCGTTGCTGCTCCCGGATTCGCCGGTCGCGGTCTGGTGGCCGACCGATCCACCGGCCGATCCCTCGACCGACCCCCTCGGCGTTCTCGCCCAGCGGCGCATCACCGACTCGGCGAACGTGTCCCGGGGCAAGACGCGGGCACTGCTCGGTCAGTGCCACGCATACACCCCCGGCAACACCGACCTGGCCTGGACCCGGCTCACGCCCTGGCGCGGGCTGCTGGCCGCGGCGCTCGACCAACATCCGCTCAAGGTCACCGCGGCCACGGTCGTGGGCGAGCGTGGGAACCCGTCGGCCGACCTGCTCGTCGCCTGGCTGCACAACCGGCTCAAGGTCGAGGTCGCCCGCAAGATCTCCGCCGGACCGGGCCTCACCGCGGTCGAACTGGAGACCCGGGAGGGACCCATCCGGATCTCGCGTCCCGACGGCCGGCTCGCGACGTACTCCTCCCCCGGGCACCCCGACCGGCCGATCGCCCTCCGCCGCCGCGACGTCCACGAGTTGCTGGCCGAGGAACTGCGCCGGCTCGACGAGGACGACGTCTACGCGTCGGTGGCCAAGTCGCTGTCCAAGAGCGGTGCCCGATGAGTGCGGCGCCCCGGGTCGAGGTCCACGAGTCGGCCGAGGGACTCGCCACGGCGATCGCGGGCGAGCTGCTCACCCGGCTGTCCGACGCGCAGGCGGCCAGTCACCAGCCCCACATCGGGCTGACCGGCGGCACCATCGCCGACGCCGTACACCGTGAGCTGGCCCGCCTCTCCGCGACGTCCGAACTCGACTGGTCCGACGTCGTGGTGTGGTGGGGAGACGAACGGTTCGTGGCTCCCGACTCGCCCGACCGCAACGCGCTCCAGGCCCGCACCGCCTTCCTCGCGGCGGTCGGTGTCGATCCCGCCAAGGTGCACGAGATGCCCAGCACTGCGGACGCCGAGGATGTCGCGGCCGGCGCGGTCGCGTACGCCGACACGCTCCGCACCCACGGCAGCGGTGAGTTCGAGGTGCTGATGCTCGGCGTCGGCCCCGACGGCCACATCGCCTCGCTGTTCCCGGGCTTCCCGCAGCTGGATGTCGACGACGAGATCGCCGTACCCGTCACCGGCTCCCCGAAGCCCCCGCCCGAGCGGATCAGCCTCACCTTCCCGGCTCTCAACCGGTCGAGGTCGGTGTGGTTCCTGGTCAGCGGCTCCGAGAAGGCTCAGGCCGTGGCCCGCGCCCTCGCCGACGGCACGGACCTGCACGACTGCCCGGCCGCCGGCGTCACCGGCTCCGAAGAGACGATCTGGTTCCTCGACCGGGACGCCGCGTCGCAGCTCTAGAAGATGATGTCGCCGGACTTGCGGCGCGAGCGCAGCAGTTCGAGAGCCTCATCGAGGATCGTCTCGGCCTCGGCGTCGGAGCGGCGCTCCTTCACGTAGGCCAGGTGCGTCTTGTAGGGCTCGATCTTGGGAGCCGGGGGCGGGTTCTCCGAGTCGAGGCTGGCCGGTAGCCCGCAGCGGGGGCAGTCCCAGGAGTCGGGCACGGCCGCTTCGACGGCGAAGGTGACCACAGAACGGTGGTCATGGGAGCAGAAGTAGGTGACTGCCTGACGGGGGGCCGCCTCGCCCCGCTCCGCCTCGCCCATCGGGCCGGCGCCGACCCGGCTCCCGCGAATCGCATTTCCTCCACCGGCCATGACGCCCTCCTCAGCCCTGGTAGGCCAGCAACAGGCCGAGCGCGATGACGCTGGCGAACCAGATCACCCCGATGCCGACAGTCAGTCGGTCGAGGTTGCGCTCCGCGACGGAGGAACCGCCCAAGGAACTGGAGACGCCGCCTCCGAACATGTCGGACAGACCGCCACCGCGACCCTTGTGCAACAGGACGAGCAGGATCATCAGCAGGCTGGTGATCACCAGGATGATCGTGAAGAGGAGATCCACGGGCGCGATCCTACGTCACACCTGGTCCCTCGCCCGAACGGGTGATCACAGCGCTGGCATGTCGTAGTAGCGGCAGATGCCGCCGAACTCGTCTGCTTGGAGGCTCGCGCCCCCGACGAGGCATCCGTCCACGTCCGCCTCGGCCATGATGCCGGCGACGTTGGCCGCCTTCACCGAGCCGCCGTAGAGGATGCGGACGCCGTCGGCCGCGGCGTCGCCGTACGCCTCGCGGATCTGCGCGCGGATCGACTGGCAGACCTCCTGCGCATCGGCGGGGGTGGCGACCTCGCCCGTCCCGATCGCCCAGACCGGCTCGTAGGCGATGACCAGCGCAGCGACCTGCTCCGGCTTGAACCCGGCCAGCGAGCCCTCGACCTGCGACATGCAGTGCGGGACGTGCTCGCCGGCCTGCCGGACCTCGAGACCCTCGCCGACGCACACGATCGGCGTCATGCCGCCGTCGAGCGCCTTGTGCGCCTTCGTGTTGACCAGTTCGTCGCTCTCCTGGTGGTACTCGCGCCGCTCGCTGTGGCCGACAACGACATAGGAGCAGCCGAGCTTGGCCAGCATCGCCGCGGAGATCTCGCCGGTATAGGCGCCGCCGTCGTGTTCGGAGACGTCCTGCGCGCCGTACCGGATCTGCAGCCGGTCGCCGTCCACGAGGGTCTGCACCGAGCGGATGTCGGTGTACGGCGGCAGCACGACGACCTCGACGCGACCGTAGTCGTGCTTCTTGTCGTCGAGGGTCCATGCCAGTTTCTGGACGAGGACCACCGCCTCCTGGTGGTTGAGGTTGGACTTCCAGTTGCCCGCCATGAGCGGGATGCGAGACGCGGCCATGCCCTCAATCCTGTAGTACGGAGATGCCGGGCAGCTCCTTGCCCTCGAGGTATTCGAGGCTGGCGCCACCGCCGGTGGAGATGTGACCGAAGGCGTCCTCGTCGAAGCCGAGGGTGCGGACCGCGGCGGCCGAGTCGCCACCGCCGACCACGGACAGCCCGTCGACCTTCGTGAGCGCCTCGGCGACCACCCGGGTGCCTTCGGCGAACGCGGGCGTCTCGAAGACGCCCATCGGGCCGTTCCAGAAGACCGTCTTGGCCCCGGTGACGGCGGCGGCGAACGCGCGGGCGGACTCGGGGCCGATGTCGAGGCCCAGCGCGTCTGAGGGGATCGCGTCGGCGGCGACCACCTGCGGCTGCGGCTCACGGTCGCCCGACGGGAAGGCGGTGTCGATCACGATGTCGGTGGGGAGCACGATCTCCACGCCCGTTTCGGCCGCCCGCCGGAGGTAGTCGCGGCAGGTGTCGAGCTGGTCCTCCTCGAGGAGGCTCTTGCCGACGTCGTGGCCCTGGGCCTTGAGGAAGGTGAAGACCATCCCACCGCCGATCAGCAGCGTGTCGGCCTGGCCGAGCAGGTTGTCGATCACCCCGAGCTTGTCGGAGACCTTCGAGCCGCCGAGAACGACGGCGTAGGGGCGCTCCGGATCCTCGGTGAGCCGCTTCATGACCTCGAGTTCGGCGGAGACCAGGCCACCCATCGCGTGCGGCAGCCGCTGGGCGACGTCGTAGACGGAGGCCTGCTTGCGGTGCACCACCCCGAACCCGTCGGAGACGAAGGCGTCGGCCAGCTCGGCGAGCTGGTCTGCAAAGGCGCCGCGCTCTGCGTCGTCCTTGCTGGTCTCACCGGCGTTGAACCGCACGTTCTCGAGGACCGCGACCTGGCCGTCGGCCAGCCCGGCGACCGTCTCCCGGGCCGAGTCACCGACCGTGTCGGTGGCGAACGCGACGTCGTGGCCGAGCAGCTCACCGAGGCGTACGGCGACCGGACGCAGCGAGTAGCGGTCCTCGGGCTCGCCCTTGGGGCGGCCGAGGTGCGCGGTCACCACCACCCGGGCACCTGCGTCGACGAGCGCCTGGATGGTCGGCACGCTGGCCCGGATCCGCCCATCGTCGGTGATGCGCTCACCGTCCAGGGGCACGTTGAGGTCGGACCGGACGAGGACCCGCTTGCCCTTGACCTCACCCAGCCCGTCGTAGGAACCCATCGTCAGAGCGACTCGCCGACGTACTTGATCAGGTCGGCCAGCCGGTTGGAGTAGCCCCACTCGTTGTCGTACCAGCCGAGCACCTTGACCTGGTTGCCGATCACCTTGGTCAGCGGGGCGTCGAAGATGCAGGACGCCGGGTCGGTGACGATGTCAGTGGAGACGAGCGGGTCGGTGGAGTACTTGAGGAACCGGCCGTCGGCCGCCTTCTCGATCGCGGCGTTGATCTCCTCCACGCTGGTCTCGCGGCCAGCCTCGAAGGTCAGGTCAGTGGCCGAACCGGTCGGGACGGGCACCCGCATGGCGTAGCCGTCGAGCTTGCCCCTGAGCTCGGGCAGCACCAGGCCGATCGCCTTGGCGGCGCCGGTCGAGGTCGGGACCATGTTGAGTGCCGCCGCGCGGGCCCGGCGCGGGTCCTTGTGGATGTTGTCCTGGAGGTTCTGGTCGGCGGTGTAGGCGTGGATCGTGGTCATCAGGCCCTTGACGATGCCGAACTCGTCGTGGAGGGCCTTGGCCATCGGCGCCAGGCAGTTGGTGGTGCACGACGCGTTGGAGATCACGGTGTGCGCCGCGGGGTCGTAGTCGGTGTGGTTGACACCCATCACCACGGTGATGTCCTCGTTGGACGCCGGCGCCGAGATGATCACCTTCTTGGCGCCGCCGTTGTCGACATGCGCCCGTGCCTTGGTCGCGTCGGTGAAGAAGCCGGTGGACTCGACGACCACGTCGACCCCTTCGTCGGCCCACTTGAGGTTGCCCGGGTCGCGCTCGGCGAAGACCTTGACCACCGTGTCGCCGACCACGATCTGGCCCTCGCTGGCCTGGACGTCGGCGTCGAGCCGGCCCAGGATCGAGTCGAACTTGAGCAGCGGCGCCAGGGCCGCGGGGTCGGTGAGGTCGTTGACCGCGACGATCTCGAGGTCGAGTCCCTCACGCTGCTGGAGGGCGCGGACGGCGCGGTAGAAGTTGCGGCCGATCCGGCCGAAGCCGTTGATGCCGACGCGTACGGTCACGGTCTTGCTCCTGGATCTCGGTGACGTCTGGATCGTTCAAGTCGACCCTACCGAGCCTGCGCGGATGTACCAGTGCCGCGTCCGATCTACGTACCGGTAACCAGCACGATCTCAGTCGTCCGCGAGCATTTCGGGAGTCAGCGACGCCTCGGTGTCAGGGATGCCGAGCTCCTCGGCGCGCTTGTCGGCCATCGCCAGCAGCCGCCGGATCCGGCCGGCAATGGCGTCCTTGGTCAGCACCGGGTCGTGGAGTTGCCCCAACTCCTCGAGCGAGGCCTGCTTGTGCTCGAGCCTCAGGTCGCCGGCCATCTTGAGATGGTCGGGGACGTCGTCACCCAAGATCTCCATCGCCCGCTCGACCCGGGCACCGGCGGCCACCGCGGCTCGCGCGGAGCGGCGCAGGTTTGCGTCGTCGAAGTTGGCCAGCCGGTTGGCCGTGGCTCGGACCTCGCGCCGCATCCGGCGCTCCTCCCAGGCCATCAGCGACTCGTGGGCCCCCAGCCGGGTGAGCAGTTGGCCGATGGCGTCGCCGTCGCGCATCACCACCCGGTCCACGCCGCGCACCTCGCGGGCCTTGGCCTGGATGCCGAGCCGGCGGGCGACTCCGACCAGGGCCAGCGCCGCCTCGGGGCCGGGACAGGTCACCTCGAGCGAGGACGACCGGCCGGGCTCGGTGAGCGAGCCGTGGGCCAGGAACGCACCTCGCCAGGCCGCGACCGCATCGCATCCGCCGCCGGAGACGACCGCAGGGGGCAGGCCACGCACCGGGCGGCCGCGCTGGTCGAGCAGCCCGGTCTGCCGGGCCAGGGCCTCACCCTGCTTGCTGACCCGCACGATGTAGCGGCTGCCCTTGCGGATGCCGTTGCCCTGCACCATGACGACGTCGGACTCGTGGCCATAGACCTCGGACACGTCGGTGCGCAGCCGGCGCGCGGCAGCTCCGGTGTCGAGTTCGGCCTCCACGACGATCTTGCCGTTGACGATGTGCAGGCCGCCGGCGAAGCGGAGCATCGAGGCCACTTCGGCCTTACGGCAACAGGTCTTGGTGATCTGGGTGCTGGCCAGTTCGGACTTCACCTGCGCCGTCATCGCCATGCGCCGATCCTCGCACGGGAGTCAATCACCCTCCGGCGAGGATCCGTGAGAACGCGGCGGCCAGCTTGACGGGGTCGTGGCGGGGCGTGCCTGGGGCCTCGGCGACGTCGTCGACGACCAACTGGGCGCCGTACGCCGCCACCACCTGTTCGAGGTCGGCGAGCTCCTCCGAGCCGAGATGTTGGTCGGCCAGGACCGTGTGGATCGGCAGGTCGGGAGCGTGTTCGGCCAGGACGCGCAGGTGATCGGCGGCGCCGAACCCCGGCGTCTCCCCCGCCTCGGCGGCGAGGTTGAGCACGACGATCGCCCGGGCGTCGGTGTTGACCAGCGCATGACGGAGCGCGGGCACCATGAGGTGCGGCAGCACCGAGGTGAACCACGACCCCGGGCCGAGCACCACCCAGTCGGCCGCCTCGATGGCCTTGAGTGCCTCCGGAGCGGCGGGCGGGTCGGGCGGAACGAGCGCGATCGAGTCGATCATGCCGTCGGTGGTGGCCACCTCGACCTGACCGCGGACGCTCACCAGGGCGTCGGGATGGTCGGGCACCAGACCGCGTACGTCGGCCGTGATGTCCATCGGGACCAGCGCCATGGGGAGCACCCGGCCGGTGGCGCCGAGCAGCCGCCCGACGTAGTCGAGGGCATCGACGTGGTCGCCGAGCAACTCCCAGAGGCCGACGATGAGCAGGTTGCCGACCACGTGGTCGCGCATCTCACCGTCACCGGCGAACCGGTGCTGGAGCACCCGCGACCAGGTCACGCCCCACTCGTTGCGACCGCACAGCGCGGCCAGCGCCATCCGCAGATCGCCCGGCGGCAGCACGCCGAACTCCCCGCGCAGCCGCCCCGACGACCCGCCGTTGTCGGCGACCGTGACGATGGCGGTCAGGTCGTCGACCACGAGCTCGTCGACCAGCAGCCGAAGCGCCGACAGCGACGCGTGCAGCCCGTGGCCGCCACCGAAGGCGACGACGGCGACCGCGCGGTCCCTCATGCGCGGCCCCTCATTCCCGGCCCAGGTCGCGGTGGTAGGCGCGGGCCTCGATGCCGCGCGCCTGGAGGCGCCGGACGACCTCCTCGGTCACGGTCACGCTGCGGTGCTTGCCGCCGGTGCAGCCGATCGCGACCTGCGCGAACCGCTTGCCCTGGCGGAGGTAGCCGCCGGCGACGCCCTCGATCAGCTCGACCCACCGCTCGACGAACTCCTCGGCGCCGTCCTGACCGAGGACGTACGACGAGACCTCCTGGTCGAGGCCGGTGCGGGCCCGCAACTCGGGGATCCAGTGTGGGTTGGGGAGGAACCGCATGTCGGCGAGGTAGTCGGTGTCGACGGGGATGCCGTACTTGAACCCGAAGCTGACCACGCTCACCTTGAGCCGCACGGTCTGGGGCGTCCCGAACTCGGCGGCGATCCGGTCGGTGAGCTGGTGGACGTTGAGAGCGGAGGTGTCGATCACCATGTCGGCGTCGCCGCGCAGCCCCGCAAGCACCTCCCGCTCCCGCTGCAGCCCGTCGAGCAGCCGCCCGTCACCCTGGAGCGGGTGGGGTCGACGCGCGGCCTCCTGGCGGCGTACGAGGACCTCGTCGGTCGCCTCGAGGAAGACCAGCGTGGCGTGCCGGCCGGTGGCTCCGCGGGCGAGGTTGGCGGCCAGCGACTCGAAGAACGCGCCCGAACGCACGTCGACGACGACCGCGACCGGCTGGGCCGGCCCCTTGCTCGCGTCGACCAGCCGGATCACGTCCTTGAGCAGTTCGGGCGGGAGGTTGTCGACGACGAAGTAGCCGAGGTCCTCCAACTCCTTCGCGGCGGTGCTGCGGCCGGCTCCGGTCATCCCGGTCACCACGACCAGCTCGCCCGAGGTGGCTGTTGCGTCGTCGGTGCTCATTCGTCGATCACCTCGCCGGTCGCTGCGTTGAACGAGGGAGTCACGCCCACAGTCTGGCGAGACGAGCCGGCCGCGGCCACCGCGTCCTTGATGGCAGTCGCCGTGGCTGGTCCGATGCCGGGGACCTGGGCGATCTCGTCGACCTCGGCCGCACGGAGCTTCTTGAGCGACCCGAAGTGCTTGAGCAGCGTCTTGCGGCGCACCTCGCCGAGGCCCGGCACGTCGTCGAGCAGGCTCTCGACCATCGACTTGGAGCGCCGCGAGCGGTGATGGGTGATGGCGAAGCGGTGGGCCTCGTCGCGGATCCGCTGGAGGAGGTAGAGGCCCTCGGAGGAGCGCCGCAGGATGACCGGGTCCTCCTGGCCCGGCACCCAGACCTCCTCGAGTCGCTTGGCCAGGCCGACGACCGGGATGTCGTCGATGCCGAGCTCGTCCAGCGCCCGCTGGGCGGCCGCCACCTGCGGCGGCCCGCCGTCGACGACCACCAACCCCGGCGCGTAGGCGAACTTGCGCGGCCGCCCGGTCTCGGGGTCGACGAGCATCGGCCCGGACTCCGGGCTCTCGGGGTCGCCCGGGCGAAGCTCGGACTTGGCCTGCTCGTCGAGGAGTCGGCGGAACCGCCGGGTGATCACCTCGTGCATGGAGGCCACGTCGTTCTGGCCGTCGACGCCCTTGATCACGAACCGGCGGTATTCGCTCTTGCGCGCCAGGCCGTCCTCGAAGACCACCATCGAGGCCACGACCTCGGTGCCCTGGAGGTTGGAGACGTCGTAGCACTCGATGCGCAGCGGCACGTCGTCGAGCTCGAGCGCCTGCTGGATCTCCTCCAGGGCCCGGTTGCGGGTGGTCAGGTCGCTGGCCCGCTTGGTCTTGTGCAGCGCCAGCGCCTCGAGGGCGTTGCGTGCCACGGTCTCCTGGAGCGTCTTCTTGTCGCCGCGCTGTGGCACCCGGATCTGCACCCGGCTGCCCCGCAGGTCGCCCAGCAGCTGCTCGAAGGTCTCCACGTCAGGTGGCAGCTCCGGCACCAGGATCTCGCGCGGGATCGAGTCGCTGGCCTCCTCGGGCTGGGCTCCGGCGTAGAGCTGGAGGAGGAAGTCCTCGACCAGCTCCGGCGTGCCGCCCTCGTCGACGCGGTCGGCGACCCAGCCGCGCTGGCCCCGGATCCGGCCACCGCGGACGTAGAAGATCTGGACCGCCACCTCGAGCGGGTCCTCGGCCAGCGCGATCACGTCGACGTCGGACCCGTCGCCGAGCACCACCGCCTGCTTCTCCAGCGCCCGCTCCATCGCACCGAGGTCGTCGCGGAGCCGGGCGGCCTTCTCGTAGTCCTGCCGGTCAGAGGCGGCGTACATCTCGCGCTGGATGCGCTTGATGAACGGACGGGTCTGCCCGCCCATGAAGTCGCAGAAGTCGTCGACGATCGCGCGGTGGTCGTCGGCGGAGATGTTGCCCACGCAGGGCGCCGAGCACTTGTCGATGTAGCCGAGAAGGCACGGCCGGCCGATCTGTCCAGACCGCTTGAAGACGCCGTTGGAGCAGCTGCGCATGGGGAAGACGCGGAGCAGGATGTCGACGGTCTCGCGGATCGCCCAGGCGTGGCTGTAGGGGCCGAAGTAGCGGGTGCCCTTGCGCTTGGCGCCGCGGCCGACCATCACCCGGGGGAACTCCTCGCCGACGGTGACTGCCAGCCACGGGTAGGACTTGTCGTCGCGGTACTTGACGTTGAACCGCGGGTCGAACTCCTTGATCCAGGAGTACTCCAACTGGAGCGCCTCGACCTCGGTGTTGACGACCGTCCAGTCGACCCCGGCCGCCGTGGTCACCATGGTCGCCGTCCGGGCGTGGAGGTTGCCGATGTCCTGGAAGTACGACGAGAGCCGGGCGCGGAGGTTCTTGGCCTTGCCGACGTAGATCACCCGGCCGCGGGCGTCGCGGAACCGGTAGACACCGGGCTGGGTGGGAATCGACCCGGTCGCGGGACGGAACGACGCGGCTGGCACATCGTCAACCCTACGAGCCGGCAGGGACACACCCGAGGCGCGGCTTGGTCGTTAATGTCGCGTGATCTACTCTACTTATATGCCGTGTCGAGACCCGTACGGGTATGTGCTGACCACCAGCCCGGAGGCTGCAGCGGCGTACTCGCGTGGACTGCTGGACGTGCTCCGGCTGCGATCGGGGGCGCTGCCCTCGTTGGCAGCCTCGATCGCACACGACCCGACGTTCGCGCTCGGACACGCGGCCCTGGCTCTCCTCGGCCACGAGCTGTGCGCGCAGGTCGACGTACCAGCTCGGCTCCGCGACGCCTCGCTGCACGCGGCCCGGGGCACCGCGCGGGAGCGGAGCCACGTGCACGCAGTGACGCAGCACGTGGCCGGGGACTCGCGGCCGCTGATCGCCCACCTGGCCGCCTACCCCCTGGACGCCCTCCTGCTCTCGACCGCGGTGCCCACGATCGCCTTCGCCGGGGTCACCGAGGTGCCGCAGGAGGCGTGGTCGATCGTCGAGCGCGCGGCGCCGGCGTACGGCGCCGACTGGTGGTTCACCGGACTCCTTGCGTTCGTGCGACAGGAGCAGGGCCGGTTCGACGAGGCGATGTCGCTCTCGTGCGCCTCGCTGGCGCTCGAGCCCGGTGCGGGCCACTCCGCGCACGCTCGGGCCCACGCCCACTACGAGACCGGCGACCACGCGGCCGGCCTGGCCTGGATGGACGCCTGGGTGGTGGGCGACGGCGCCTCGATCGAGAGCATCAGCCACTTCGCGTGGCATGCGGCCCTCCATGAGCTCTCACTGGGCGACCTCGACGCCGTCCGCCGGCGCTACGACGGCCAGCTCCGGCCGGAGCACGGCCTGGGCTGCCGGGCGCTGGTGGATACCGGGTCGCTGCTGTTCCGCTGGGCCCTGACCCCGGACGCGACCGACGTACCGACCCTCGACCAGGTGGCCGCGCTGGCTGGCCGGGACGTGCTCGAGAGACCCGCCACGCCGTTCCTGGCGATGCACAGCGCCGTGACACTCCTCGCTCTCGACGACCGTCCTGGGCTGGACCAGTTGGCGCGCTATGCCGCCGGACACGCCCATCCCACCCAACGAGAGGTGGTGGCGCCGCTGGCCCGCGCGCTGCGGTGGCTCGCGGCGGGCCGGTACGACGAGGCCGCGGACGCCCTGGCCGCCCTGGCCGGCGGGATTCCCCGCCTCGGTGGTTCGGACGCCCAGCGGGAGATCGTCGAGGAGACCAGGATCGCCGCGCTGGTCCGGGCCGGCCGGCTCGACGAGGCCCGTGAGCTCCTCGACGACCGCCTCGACCGCCGCCGCTCGCCCCGCGATCGGCGCTGGCGGGAGACCTTCTCGGACGCACACCTCCAGACCACGTAAGACCACGCCAGACCACGCCAGACCAGTCCGGTCCGGCCCTCCACCGAACGGACAGTTCTCACGCGTGATCCGTTGACTTTTGCACCGGATCCCTGCGCCGCGCCCCTCCGGCTCCCTACCTTCGGGACTCCCATCACCACCTAGGAGTCACCCGTGTTCAACACCCCCACCCCGCGCCGCGTGGCGGCTGCCCTGGCGGCGGCCACCTTGGTCACCGCACCCCTCACCGTCGCCTCGCTCGCCGAGGCCGCCCGGCACCACGGCTCGCACCGGGGTGACTGGGACCGCGACCGGATGCCCAACCGCTGGGAGCTGCAGTACGGCCTGGACGCCCACAAGCCCAACGCCCGCCAGGACCCCGACAACGACGGGTCGCGCAACCTGCGCGAGTACCGCGAGGGCACCAACCCGCTCGACGCCGACACCGACTCCGACGGGATCCAGGACGGCGACGACGCCAACCCGACCGTGCCGGACGAGACCTACCAGCCGACCGACGACGGCACCGACGGGGACAACCCCAACATCTGACGCTGACCTCGGCTGATCCCGGCGGTGCGGCGTCGCCGTACCGCCGGGTCAGGCGTCTCGTCTAGGCCAGGCTGATCTGGTCGCCCTCGACGTTGATCGGGACCTCTTCGAGCGGGAACGTCGCCGGGCCGGTCTCGACGTCACCGTTCTCGATCGAGAACCGGCTGCCGTGGCACTCGCAGTTGATGGTGCCGTCGGAGACGCTGGAGACCACGCAGCCCTGGTGGGTGCAGATCGCGCTGAAGCACTTGAACTCGCCCGCGCTGGGCTGGGTGACCACGACCTCCTGGTCGGCGAAGATCGAGCCTCCGCCCACCTCGACGTCGCCCGTGGTCGTCAGTGCGTCGGCCGCGGGTGCCGAGCTGCTTGCCGCCGTCTCGGAGGGCGACCCGCTGGGCGTCGTGGTCGACGGTGCCGCGGAGCTCGACGTGCCCGCGGGATCGGTGGCGGTGCTCGAGTCATCGCCGCTACAGGCCGCCAGCAGGGGTACGCCGACGCCGGCAGCGGCGAGGCCGCCGAGGGTACGTCGGGAGATCTTGTCGGTGGTCATGACAGTGGCAACGAGCCAGCGGCCGCGATGGTTCAGGTCAGGCCGACTTGCGGACGCTTCGCTTGGCCGGCGCCTTCTTGGCCGGCGCCTTCTTGGCGGGTGCCTTCTTCGCTGGCGCCTTCGTGGCCGGTGCTTTCTTTGCCGCGGGGGCGGTCGAGGCTGCCTTCTTGCGGGCCGGCTGCTTGGCCTCGCGGCCGTCGAGGAGCGGCTTGAGGAACGCGCCGGTGAAGCTGTCGGGGTTGGCGGCGACCTGCTCGGGCGTCCCCTCCGCGACCACCATGCCCCCACGCGAGCCGCCCTCGGGACCCATGTCGACCAGCCAGTCGGCGGTCTTGATCACGTCGAGGTTGTGCTCGATGACCAGCACGGTGTTGCCCTGGTCGACCAGCCGGCCGAGCACCAGCAGCAGCTTGCGGATGTCTTCGAAGTGCAGGCCGGTGGTCGGCTCGTCGAGGACGTAGACGGTGCGGCCGGTCGACCGCTTCTGCAGCTCGGAGGAGAGCTTGACCCGCTGCGCCTCGCCTCCGGAGAGGGTGGTGGCCGGCTGCCCGAGGCGGACGTAGCCAAGCCCCACCTCGACGAGGGTCTTCATGTGCCGCGCGATCGCCGGGACGGCGGCGAAGAAGTCGACCGCCTCCTCGATCGGCATGTCGAGCACCTCGGCGATGGTCTTGCCCTTGTAGTGGACCTCGAGCGTCTCGCGGTTGTAGCGGGCGCCGTGGCAGACCTCGCACGGGACGTACACGTCGGGCAGGAAGTTCATCTCGATCTTGATCGTGCCGTCGCCCGCGCACGCCTCGCAGCGCCCGCCCTTGACGTTGAAGGAGAACCGGCCCTGCTGGTAGCCACGCATCTTCGCCTCGGGAGTCGAGGCGAACAGCTTGCGGATGTGGTCGAACACACCCGTGTAGGTCGCCGGGTTGCTCCGCGGCGTACGGCCGATCGGCGACTGGTCGACGTGGATCACCTTGTCGACGTGGTCGAGGCCGGTGATCCGCTGGTGTCGGCCCGGGATCGTGCGCGCGCGATAGATCTGCTTCGCCAGCGAGGTGTAGAGGATGTCGTTGACCAGCGTGGACTTGCCCGACCCCGAGACACCGGTGACCGCGACGAAGAGGCCGAGCGGGAAGGTGACGTCGATGTTGCGCAGGTTGTGCTCGCGGGCGCCGACCACGGTCAGCTCGCGACCGGTCGTGCGTGGGCGACGGATCGGCGGGACGGGGATCTCCCGGCGGCCGGAGAGATATTGACCGGTGATCGAGTCGGGGTGGTCGAGAAGATCCGCGACGGTGCCGCTGTGCACGACCTGGCCACCGTGCTCACCCGCGCCGGGGCCGATGTCGACGACCCAGTCGGCCGTCTCGATGGTGTCCTCGTCGTGCTCGACGACGATGAGGGTGTTGCCGAGGTCCTTGAGCCGGACCAGAGTCTCGATCAGCCGCTGGTTGTCGCGCTGGTGGAGCCCGATCGACGGCTCGTCGAGGACGTAGAGGACGCCGACCAGGCCGGCGCCGATCTGGGTGGCGAGCCGGATCCGTTGAGCCTCACCGCCGGACAGCGACCCGGACGGCCGGTCGAGGGAGAGGTAGTCGAGCCCGACGTCGAGGAGGAAGTTGAGTCGCTCCTGGATCTCCTTGAGGACCCGCTCGCCGATCTGCCGCTCGCGTGCGCTCAGCTCGACCTCGCGCAGGAATCGAGCCGTCTCGTTGATCGGGAGAGCGCAGACCTCGGCGATGTTCTTGCCGCCCTCGGCCAGGTCGCCGAGGGTCACCGCCATCGATACCGGCTTGAGCCGGCTGCCCTTGCACACCGGGCACGGCACCTCGCGCATGAACCCCTCGAACCGCTCGCGGCTCGTGTCGGACTCGGCCTCGCGGTGGCGGCGCTCGATGTAGGTGCGCACACCCTCGAACTCGGCCCAGTAGGCCCGCTCGCGGCCGTATCGGTTGCGGGTGACCACGTGGACCTTGGTGGAGTGGCCGTCGAGGATCGAGCGCTGCGCCTTGGCCGGGAGGTCCTCCCAGGGCGTGTTGAGGTCGAAGCCCAGCTCCTCGCCCAGCGCGCCCATCAGCCGCAGGAAGTAGTCGGCCACGTGCGCCTGGCTCCACGGCTGGATCGCGCCCTCGCCGAGGGTGGCCTGCTGGTCGGGGACGACCAGCTCGGGGTCGACCTCCATCCGGGTGCCGAGGCCGGCGCACTCGGGACAGGCACCGAAGGGGCTGTTGAACGAGAACGAGCGCGGCTCGAGCTCGTCGGTGTCGATCGGGTGGTCGTTGGGGCAGGCCATCTTCTCGCTGAACTTCAGCTCGCGACCCGGGTCCTTCTCCGGCAGGTCGACCAGGTCGAAGACCACCAGCCCGGCGGCGAGGTTGAGCGCGGTCTCGACCGAGTCGGTCAGCCGTCGCTTGCTCGAGGCCTTGACCGCGAGCCGGTCGACGACCACCTCGATGGTGTGCTTCTTCTGCTTGTCGAGCTTGGGCCCCTCCGACGACAGAGTGTCGAGCGTGTGGATCTCGCCGTCGACCCGCGCGCGAGAGAAGCCCTGCTGCTGGAGCTGACGGAACAGCTCGACGTACTCGCCCTTGCGGCCGCGGATGACCGGCGCCAGCACCTGGAACCGGGTGCCCTCGTCGAGCGCCATCACTCGGTCGACGATCTGCTGCGGCGTCTGCCGCTCGATGGGCGCGTGACACACCGGGCAGTGCGGGCGGCCGGCCCGGGCGTAGAGGAGGCGGAGGTAGTCGTAGACCTCGGTGATGGTGCCGACCGTCGACCGCGGGTTTTTGCTCGTGGACTTCTGGTCGATCGAGACCGCGGGGCTCAGCCACTCGATGAAGTCGACGTCGGGTTTGTCCATCTGGCCCAGGAACTGCCGGGCGTACGCCGACAGCGACTCGACGTAGCGGCGCTGGCCCTCGGCGAAGATCGTGTCGAAGGCGAGGCTCGACTTGCCCGACCCGGACAGCCCGGTGAAGACGATGAGGGAATCGCGCGGCAGGTCGAGCGAGATGTCCTTGAGGTTGTGCTCCCGGGCGCCCCGGATGATGAGCTTCTCCTGCACCTGCGAGTCCTCGATCCCGTGCTGTGTGTGGCCGGCTGCGTCAAGGTGTCCGTTCGAACACACGTTCGCAATCGTACTGGTCGGTGGCAAGCCGCCGCGCCGCGGATCCCACCGTTCTGCAGCCTCTCATGCGCCGCCGACAGTCCCCCAGTTCGACCGTGCGCGCTCGGCCGGACCCGCTACCGGTTCCCTCTGTCGGCGGGGTCGGACAGGATGACCGCATGTCCGATCCCCACGTCGTCGCGCTGCTCGACTCCGGCACCCGTCGGCTGATCCGGTCGGTCGATTCGATGAGCGACGAGCAGTGGCGGCAGCCGAGTCTCCTGCCGGGCTGGACCCGCGCGCACGTCGTCGCGCACCTCACCCTCAACGCCGAGGGGCTCTCGGGCGCCGTCGAGGGTGTGCACGAGGGCCGTCCGGTGCCGATGTATGCCTCCGACTCCGCCCGCGACACCGATATCGCCGAGCTGGCGACCGCGCCGACGTCGGTGCTGCGTGACCGGTTCCTGGGTTCGACCACGGTGATCGGCGAATGGGTCGAGGAGCTCGCCGACAACCTCGCCGACTCGATCGTCGAGCGGACGCCCGGCGGTCGCTCGTTCGAGGCCGGCGAGGTCGGGTTGATGCGGACCCGCGAGGTCGAGATCCACCACGCCGACCTGGGGCTCGACTACACCGCCGCCGACTGGCCGGCCGACTTCGTCGTGCTGATGCTCTCTGCCCGCGCCCAGCATCACGACGGCCCCGACTTCGTCGCCCGGGCCACCGACCTCGATCGGTCCTGGACCTTCGGCGCAGGCGGGCCCACGGTGTCGGGCGCCGGCAGCGCTCTGGCATGGTGGGTCACCGGCCGGGGGACCGGTGACGGACTGACCAGCGACGACGGCCGAGTGCCGAGGATGGAGCCGTGGTGAGCAGCTATTCAGGCGAGGTCACTCCCGGCGGAGCGCCGGACACCCGCGAACTCGACTCGCTGACGATCACCAAGGTGGCCGTCGACGAGAAAATGTCCAACAACTGCTACCTGATCACCTGCAAACACACCGGCGAGGCGGTCCTCATTGACGCCGCCGACTCCGCGGAGACGCTCCTGCCGCTGATCGGCACCACTCCCCTGACCCACGTGATCACCACCCACCAGCACTGGGACCACCACCGCGCCCTCGCCGATGTGGTCGAGGCCACCGGCGCGGCCACGGTCGCCGGCACCCCCGACGCCGAGGCGATCACGACCCAGACCGGCGTCCCCATCGCCCTCGACGTGGCGCAGGGCGACACGATCCCGGTCGGCTCCTGCACCCTCGAGGTCATCGCGCTGGCCGGCCACACCCCCGGCTCGATCGCCCTGCTCTACACCGACCCCGATGGCCACCCGCACCTCTTCACCGGCGACTCGCTGTTCCCGGGCGGCGTCGGCAACACCTTTGGCGACCAGGCGGCGTTCGAGCAGCTCTACGACGAGGTCACCACCAAGATCTTCGACCGGCTCCCCGACGACACGTGGTTCTACCCCGGCCACGGCAACGACTCCACGCTCGGCGTCCAGCGGCCGCATCTCGGCGAGTGGCGCGAGCGCGGTTGGTGATGCTCAGCGTTGCTGGCTCCGCACCGGTGCATTCCCCTCCGACTGCGCAGGTTTCCGCATCGCCCATGTCACGAGAGCCGCGATCATGGCGAGGTTCAAGACTCCCCAGATGATCACCGTGCTTGTGCCACTCGGGATGCCTCCGCCGTCGCGCAAGGACGCCGCGAGGGGTGTGAGCAAGATGAAAACGATGAGCCACTTCCATTGTCGGCTCATGGCCATCCTCGTTTCGTGGAGCTAGGTCTTTCATCCCAATGCTCCCCCGCCTGAAAGCCCTGTGGGCGCCTGACAGTGCAAGGAACTCGCCGAAAGCCCACTGCCTTCGTTGCAGAGTTGCACTGAGCGGCGACCGCGATCGCGAGTGCGCGGTCTAGCGTCGCGGCCATGAGCTTGCGCGTCGGGAGCACACAGCGGTGCTGAGGGCACCTGACCCCGATCCGAGCCTCGATGCTTTCCGCGGCGGCGTCGCGGTGCTGCGCCGCGATGGCGAGATATCCGGACATGTCGCGACGTCGGTCGCGATGCTCTGGTCTCCGCTCAGTCTCACGCGGCGACGTGAGTGGTGCGTGTGGCTCCTCGTGGTGTGGGCGAACGGCGATCGCGCGGGGCCGTTGGAGGAGTACGCGCCATGGACCTACGTGCGAGAGATGCAGTCGAGCACGTTCGTATGGGAAGAGGACGACGGACATCGGGGCCTCTACCGGGTCGAATGGCTCCCGGCCGACGAGCGCGGCCTAGTTCTCGAAGGCCTCCGGATCTCGCCGTTTCAGCTGCCCGGCTGAGTGAGGTGGAAACCCGGGGCGCCTAACCCTGTTGAGGCCCGCTCTCGCCGTACAGCGTGAGTTGCTTGATGCCATCTGCGTAAATGCCGTACATCCATGGCCCAGGCTGGGGCGCCTGCTCGAGCATCGCAGTCATCGCGTTGGCGAACCGCTGCACCATCACCTCGCGCCTCAGATTGCCGTTGGCTAGGCAGAACACCTTCAGGGTCCCCTGTGACATCAGCAACCGCTCCCCGGCCGGGTCCTGATGCGATCGTCTTTGCACGCCGCGACCCACCCGTTCTCATCGGCAAGTGCCATCCATTCGGTGTCAGGCACCCTGCCGGCGCCGAACACCTCGTCGAGGGTCCGCACGTCGGCTTGCCACGCGCTCTTGAGAAAGCTGGGTACTGCCTGACCGCCGAGGCTTCGGTCGACGAGCAGGTCAGGCAACACGGGGGCGGCCGTAAACGCGGACAATCGCCTCCACGACCGTCGCATCCACCGCGAACTCCTCGCTCACGACCTCTATCGACTCGCCGGCGAAGAACATCTGGGCGATGTCCTCGACCCGCACGCCGCGGCTCTCCACGATCGGTTGGCCAAACGCGAATCGCGGGTCGATGATCACGTCGGCGCCCTCGTATTCGGTCAGGGTCACGCGCTCAGGCTGGCCCGCCTCGTCGAAGGTGATCGTCTGGAGGCCCAGGGCCACGGCACCCGGGATGCCGGCTTGCGCATCACGGGCGCGGGTCCACTCAACGTCGCTCTCAGCAAGCCGCACCAAGATGTCAGTGCCATCGTGCGCGAGCCGATCTCTGACGAGATAGTTCTCGCCAAGATCCTCTCGCAGGGCTTCGATGCCCTCGGTGACCGCGCGCAGGCTCAGCTGCGACTTCCGGAGCCCCCGGATGAACTGAATCTCGGCCAGGGAGATGAAGGGAAGTGTCGCCTCTCCCTGATGCCGGGGCGGCACATAGCGAACAATCCGCTTCTTGTAGACCCAATACCGAATCGTTGACGGCGCCATATCGACATGTCGGGCAGCCTCTTGGATGGTGTACAGCGGCACATCGAATCGTGGGTCCACAGCAGCCACCTCTGTCCGAAACTTCCCTCAGCGGAGGACCGTACAGCCTCACACGGACAGGCTTCGGTTGCCGCGCCTCAGCGGCTGCCTCGATGCTCGTGACCGTTCGCGTTGCCCGAAGATGCGCGACTACGTCTGGGAGCCACCTTCGCCCTTTGGGGTGTGAATCCAGGTCCAGGAATGGGGTACTGACGATCCACTCGGTGACGGGGAACGGCGTCGGAGGGTGGCGCGACCGAGCGCAAGGGGGAGTTGTGCCCATGTCACGAAGAGGTTCGAGGTCGTCCGGGACCTCGACGCGACCTCGACCGACGACGCCCATCTGGTGGTGCGCGGCGCCGAGGTGACGCTCTGCAACCAGCCCGCGACCGAGCTCCGAGCGGTGGGCGCGAGGACGCGGGCGGATGCGAACGTCCCGATCTGCTGGCTCTGCCGAGCCACCTCGCAGGAGTAGGGCAGGAGTAGGCGCCGGGGGGCGGCGGGCGCGTAGGTACGCTGCCGCCCGTGTCCCAGGCGCCGAGTTCACCGTGGCGGCGCCGGATCGGGACCGCTCCCAAGAGCTGGGTGATCGCGATGGCGGTGGGCGTCAGCCTGTGCTGGCTGCCCTTCGTCGGCCGCTCACTGAGCCCCGACGAGGCGGGCTACCTCATCGTGGGCGGCCAGTGGCAGACGGGCTCCAGCTTGTACGGCAACTACTGGGTGGACCGGCCACCGGGGCTGATCGCGATCTTCGAGTTCGCCGACGCCCTCGGCGGCGCGGTGCCACTGCGGCTGCTCGGGGCGCTGGCGGCCGTGCTGACGGTGATCCTGTCAGGGGTGTTGGGTCGGCTGGCGGCGCCCGAACGGCGTTCGGCGCCGCTCCTCACCGCCGGTACGGCGGCGGCCTGCGTCGCTACGCCACTCTTCGGCGGCACCGTCGTCAACGGCGAACTGCTGGGGCTGCCGTTCCTGATCGCCGGCATGGCGGCGTACGTCGCCGCAGCTGCGAGCCCTTCCGTCACCCGCGGCGCGCTCCTGAGCATCGCCGCCGGTGCGGGCGGCGCCGCCGGGGTGCTGGTCAAGCAGAGTCAGATCGATGTCTTCGTCCTGGCCGCCGTCCTGCTCTTCACCAGCAGTGCGGCACGCCGGCGGCTCCCCTGGTTTCTCGCCGGCGCACTCGTGACCATCGCCGTCGGCGTCGCGGTGGCCCAGGCCCGAGGCACGGTGCCTGCGGATCTGTGGGAGGCCGTGGTCACCTTCCGGATCGACGCCGCCCGCGAGCTCGCCGGCGACAGCGGCGACGCGCCGCAGCGACTGGCCGGCCTCGTGGGGGCACTGGTCGGGAGCGGGCTGCCGCTCCTGGTCGCCGCCTTCGTCTGGAAGGGCCGCGGCGAGCAGTCGGCGCAAGGCCCGTGGACCGCGCCCGACCTGCGGCCGGCGGCGTACGCCGTCCTTACCGCCGAACTGCTCGTGGCCCTGCTCGGCGGCAGCTACTGGCTCCACTACCTGATGGGCCTGGTGCCGGGGGCGGTGCTGATCGCGGCGGCCTTCGCCCAGCGTCCCGTGCCGGTGACTCGAAGCATCGGCATCGCGTTCGTGATCGCGGGGCTCTCCACGGTCGCCGCGATCGGGTGGGTGCTGGTGCATCCGATCGATCGGGCAGAGGAGTCGGCCATCACCTATCTCGACGCCCACGCCGATCCGGGTGACAGCGCGGTGGTGGTGTTCGGCGCCGCTAACGTCGTCCACGATGCACAGCTCGACGCGCCGTACCCCTATCTGTGGAGCCTGCCCGCACGGGTCCGCGACGCGGACCTGTCCACCCTGGTCGGGCTGTTGCGCAGCGACGACCGGCCGACGTGGGTGCTGGTCGCGCGCAGCTCGGTCGAGGCGTGGGACCTGGACTTCTCCACCGCCCAGAGCGAGCTCGACCAGGACTACGAGCAGGTCACCAAGGCAGGGAAGTTCACCATCTACCAGCGGACCGCCTCGTGAGCGACCTGATGACCGAGCGCGTGAGCCGACGCGCCCTGGCGGTGACGGCGTACGCCGTCGCGCTGCTGCTCTGGTGCTGGCTGATCGGCATCCCCAACGACCCCATCGGGGTCGCGCTCTGGCTGTGGCTGCTCGCGATCTGCTGGCGGCTCGACTGGTCATGGCAGTTCCCGAAGGACTGGTGGCCCTGGCTGTTGGCCCTCGCCGTGTACGGACTGCTTCGCGGGATCACCGACGACATCGGCTTCACGCCCCATGAGGTCTGGCCGATCAGGGCCGACGAATGGCTGGCCCGCCTGTGGGGTGGCGACGTCGTGCCGACGGTCAGCTTGCAGCGCCACCTGTGCGCCGACCACTGCGTGGGGTTCGACCAGCTGCGGTGGTACGACTACCTCACCAGCGCGACGTACGCCTCCCACTTCCTGGCCGGCCTCGGCATCGCCGGGATCCTCTGGCTGCGCGACCGCGGCGAGTGGCTGCGGTGGATCCGGCGCTACGTCACGCTCAGCTATCTCGCCCTGCTCGGCTACATCGTCTTCCCGATGGCCCCGCCCTGGATGGCGGCCGAGCACGGGCTGATCCCGCCGATCGCGCGGATGTCGAGCCGGGCCTTCGCCCACCTCGGCATCGAGCGCACCACGATCATCTTCGGCGGGCTCCCCAACAAGACCGCAGCGATGCCTTCGCTGCACTGCGGCTTCACCTTCCTGATCACCTTCTACGCGATCCAGCGGCTCCGCACCCCGTGGCGCTTCCTGCTGCTCCTCTACCCGGTGGCAATGGCGTTCTCGCTCGTCTACTCAGGTGAGCACTACCTCATCGACGCCATCATGGGCGGCGTCGCCGCAACCCTCGCGCTGCTGATCGGAGCCTGGTGGGACCGGTGGCGCCCGCCGGAGCGGGTGCTCAACCCTGGCTGACCCAATCGGTCCACTGGTGCTTGCGGCCGAGGTGGTCGAGGAACGGCCTGCTGTATTCGACGTACGGGTCGAGGTCGCCGGTGTTCATCGTAGAGACGGCGATCCGTACGGCGCCGGCCTCGAAGCAGCCGGGGCGCTTCTTCACGATGTATTGGAACCATTTCATGTGGTGGCCCTTGTCGTGGATCAGCCCGGCGTCATCCACGCAGCGGCCCTCCGGCGAGTGGCCCCAGGCCGGCGTCGGCTGCTCACGCCACTTCGACACCTTGGCGAAGCGGTAATCCGACCAGAACTCCATGAAGTGGCCGTATTCCGCGCCCTTCCGGGAGGCGTCGGTGTCGATGAAGATCGACACGTTGCCGGTCGGGAAGTCGAAGACCCGTGGGTTGCCGGGGAAGGCGACCCGGATGACGAGCTTCTTCGCGGTGTTCTTGACCGTGACCTTCTGGATGTCCAGCTTGGCGTTCGCCACGTCGCCGGAGGCGTCGGTGAACGTCGCGGGGCTGGTCACGTCGGCGCGCGCAGGAGAGGCCTGCGCGGGGGCGGACAGGACGGCCATGGGCGCCAGCACGGCCAGCGCGAGAATCGGGGTCAGTCGCTTCATGACGCACAGCCTGGCGTAGACAAAGTCCCGATGCCGAGTGACGGGCGTCCTCGGCCGCGGATGAGTTTGTCCCGTCAGTGGTACGTCGCGCGGACCACGTCGGTGACCGGCAGCGACTGGCAGGCCAGCCGGATGCCTTCGGCGAGGTCGTCCTCGTCGAGCACGTCGTTGTTGAGCATCTTGACCTCGCCCTCGAGGAGCCGCACCGCGCAGGCCGAGCACTCCCCCTCGCGACAGGAGTACGGCGCCTTCACGCCCTTCGACTCCAGGTGCTCGAGGAGCTTGGTGGTCGGGGCCCAGTCGTCGTAGGCGTAGGTCTGCCCGTCCAGTTCGACCTCGAGCCGGACCGGACCCTGCGGCACTTCGCTCGGGGATGCCTCGTCCTCGAACGCCGCGTCGGAGTCGGCGTCCTCGAGCTCGTGCTCGGCCTCGGCCTGCTCCTCGAGGTCGCCGAACGGGTTGCCGCCCAGCGAGACGAACTTCTCCTGGTGCCGCCGCTCCCGCGGGAAGTCGAGTTCGCGCAGGGCTGCGATGGCCAGCTTCATGAACGGCGCCGGACCGCAGACGAAGGCGTCGTAGGAGGTGAACGGCTCGATGAAGGTCTTCAGCTGCTCCTGGGTGGGGAGCCCCTGGACCGACTCCAGCCAGTGCACGACCACGAGCCGGTGCGGGCATGCGGCGGCCAGCGCGGACAGTTCGGAGCCGAAGATCACCGACCGCTCGTCGCGGTTGGCGTAGAACAGCACGATCCGGCCACTGCCCTGGGCGAGCGCCGTACGGGTGATCGACATGACCGGGGTGATGCCACTGCCGCCCGCGAACAGCAGCAGGTCGGAGTCGAGGCTCGCCGGGGTGAAGATCCCGGCCGGCGGCAGCACCCGGATCGTGGAGCCCGCGCGCAGGTTGTCGCAGATCCAGTTGGAGGCGTAGCCGTCGACGGTGCGCTTCACGGTGACCGTCAGCGGCCCGCCGTCGTGCGGGGACGACGAGAGCGAATAGCAGCGGGCCGCCACCCCGGTCTGGTCGCTCGGCACCGCCAGGGTCAGGAACTGGCCGGGCCGGTAGTCGAACTCGGCCTCGGCGCCCTCGGGCACCGCGAACGACACCGAGTGCGCGTCGGCGGTCTCCTCGACGACCCCCACCACCCGGAGGTCGTACGACGTCTCAGTCACTCCGAGCACACCTCAGTAGCCGTCCTCCGCGCCGACCGGCACCACGCCCTCCCGCGCGGCCGCGTCGATGCTAGCGGCGAGTCTCGGACAGGCCGGATGCGACTCTCGACCCGTGGACCGACGGGTCAGTTCGGGGCAGGCGGCACGCGCGGCAGCGGTCCACTGGATCGAGGTGTGGTGCTCGCTGTTCTTCTTCACCCCGACCCGGGCCAGGCAGTCCTGGCAGGCGACCTCGACCAGCCGGGCCGAGGTGTAGAGCCGCTGGTCCTCCAGCGTGTCGGCGCTGGTCGGGACGAAGGACGGCATCAGGCCTCCTGCTCCGCCTTGAGGCGCAGGTTCTCCGCGACCTCCTCCTGCCAGTACTCGTTGGCCTTGGTGGTGTCGACCTCGAACTCGAACCGGTCGACCATCTCCGACGCGATGTCGGCGCGGTCGACGTAGAACTGCTCGTACCACCGGCGCAGTTGGTAGACCGGGCCGTCCTCCTCGCAGAGCAGCGGGTTCTGGACGGGCACCTTGTTCTTCCAGATGTGCACGTCCTGGAGGAACCCCTCACCGAACATCGTGGCGTACTTGTCGGCGATGTACGCCGCGGTCGCGTCGTCGAGTCCCTCGGGCTTCTTGACCGTGATGCCGTATTGCAGGGTGAACGAGTCGGGCCCGGTCGGGATGTGGCAGTTGATCAGGATGACCTCGGTCTCGAAGCCCTTGTAGTCGACGTCGAGCCAGTTGATCATGTACGCCGGTCCGAAGTACGTCGCCTCGGACTTGAGGAACAGGTCGGGGCTGCCGTAGCCGCCGGCCTTGTCGGGCCGGCCCTTCGACTCCATGAACTGCGTGGCCTGGGTGCCCTCGAAGACGTTGCGGAAGCTGGTCGGGAACGAGAAGTGCACGTAGTAGAAGTGCGCCATGTCGACGACGTTGTCGATCAGCTCACGGCAGTGGGAGTCGGTGATCGGCACGACCTCCCACGACCAGGGGGTGTACTCACCCTCGGCGATGCCGGGCAGCACCGGCGGCAGGATGTCGAGGTCGGGCTCGGAGCCCTCGGTGTCGTGCCAGATCAGCAGCTGGTCGTTGCGGATGACGGTCGGGTAGGTGACCGTGCGCGCTCGCAGCGGCACGCGCCGCGCGTAGGGGATCTGCTTGCAGCGGCCGTCGCCACCCCAGCGCCAGTCGTGGAACGGGCAGGCCACCTGGTCGCCCTTGACCGAGCCTTGGGTCAGATCGCCGCCCATGTGCCGGCAGTAGCCGTCCAGCACGTGCAGCTCGCCCTGGGAGTCCGCCCAGACCACCAGCTGACCGCCGAACGCCTCGATGCGGTGCGGCTTGCCGTCGCGAAACGTGTCGGCCAACCCGAGGCAGTGCCAGCCGCGAGCGAACCGTTCCGGCGGAGTCCCGTGGTCGAGCATCCGGGTGGTCGTCTCCATGGGCCCAGACTAGAACACGTTCCAGTTTCAGGATAGTTTTGCGCCGTGCGCATCGCCCTCGATCCCGAGCAGGTCGCCCTCCAGGAGGAGCTGCGAGGCTACTTCTCCGAGCTTGTGACGCCCGAGGTGAAAGCAGCGCTCGGGGCCGCAACGGGCGAGTTCGGGGAGGCAGGCGCCTACAAGAGCGTGATCAAGCAACTCGGCACCGACGGGTGGCTCGGCATCGGCTGGCCCCGCGAGTACGGCGGTCAGGACCGCTCCATGGTCGACCAGCTGATCTTCACGGACGTGGCGGCCGACTTCGGCGTACCGGTCCCCTACCTCACCCTCAACACCGTCGGGCCGACGATCATGCGCTACGGCACCGACGAGCAGAAGGCGTACTTCCTCCCCCGGATCCTCGCGGGCGACCTGCACTTCGCGATCGGCTACTCCGAGCCGGGCTCCGGCACCGACCTAGCCTCGCTCACGACCAAGGCGGTCCGCGAGGGCGACGAGTGGCTGATCAACGGGCAGAAGATGTGGACCTCGCTCATCCAGTACGCCGACTGGATCTGGCTCGCCTGCCGCACCGATCCCGACATGCCCCGGCACAAGGGGCTCTCGATGATCCTGGTGCCGACGGACGCGGCGGGCTTCTCCTACACCCCGGTGCACACGGTCGCCGGGGTGTCGACGAGCGCGACGTACTACGAGGACGTGCGCGTCCCCGTGTCCAACCTGGTCGGCGACCTCAACGGGGGGTGGCCGCTGATCACCAACCAGCTCAACCACGAGCGGGTCTCGTTGACCTCCTCGGCGCCGCTCACCATGTCACTCGCTCTGGTGCGCGAATGGGCGCAGCAGACCAAGAATCCGGACGGCTCGCGAGTCATCGACACCGAATGGGTGCAGATCGCCCTGGGCCGAGCGCAGGCCCGGATCACCGCGCTGACCCTGATCAACTGGAAGCTCGCCTCCGACGCCGACCAGGACGTGGCGCTCTCCCCCGCCGAGGCGTCGGCCACCAAGATCTACGGCTCCGAGCTGGCCACCGAGGTCTACCGCTCGCTGATGGAGGTGGTCGGGCCGCCCGCGCTGCTGCCCGCCGGCTCGGACGGCGCCGTGCTCGCCGGCCGGCTCGAGCGGTTCTACCGCTCCGCGCTGATCATGACCTTCGGCGGCGGCACCAACGAGATCCAGCGCGACATCATCGGCTACGTCGGCCTGGGCCTGCCCGCGGCGAAGCGCTGATCCGAGGAAGGCACCCGATGGACTTCAGCTTCACCCCCGAGCAGGACGAGGCGGCGGCGTTGGCCGCGCAGATCCTTCAGGACCGGGCCACCGCCGAGCGGCTGAAGGCGGTCGAGGCCGCTGGCGACCGGTTCGACCGCGACCTGTGGGCCGAGCTCGGCGCCGCGGGGCTGCTCGGCCTCTGGCTCCCGGAGGACGCCGACGGCGCCGGGCTCGGGGTCGTCGAGCTCTGTCGCGTGCTGGTCGAAGTGGGCCGTACGGTCGCGCCGGTGCCGCTGGCCGGGCACGGCCCCGCCACCCGGCTGCTCGCCGAGCTCGCCCCGGCCTCCCCCTGGCTCACCGCGGACGGGTCGTTCCTGGTCACACCCGCCGTCGCCGAGGAGCGCGACCACGCGCCGGCCCGGCCCTCGACGACCGCCACCGACCACGTGCTCACCGGCTCCAAGGTCGTCGTGCCGGTCGGCGGCGCCGCCGACGCGTTCCTGGTCCCCGCGGACACGCCGTCCGGAGTCGGCGTGTACGTCGTGCTGCCAGGCGACCCAGGGGTCACCGTGACCCCGTTGGCGTTCTCCGACGGCGACGCGGTCGCGCGGTTGGACCTCGACGCCGTGGCCCTGGACGGCGAGCGGCTCGTGGGGCCGGCCGACGGCACGCCGTACGCCCGGCTCCGGCAGTTGCTCCTCGTGGCCGCCTCCGCCGAGCAGCTCGGCGTCTGCGAGGGCGCCCTCGCCCGTACCGCGGCGTACGCCAAGACGCGCGAGCAGTTCGGCCGCCCGATCGGCACCTTCCAGGCCGTCTCGCAGCGGCTGGCCGACGGCTACATCGACACGCTCGGACAGCGGCTGACCCTGTGGCAGGCCGCCTGGCGGCTGGACGAGGGGCTGCCCGCCGACACGGAGGTGGCGGTGGCGAAGCTGTGGGCCGCGGACGCGGGACACCGGATCGCGCACACGACCGTGCACGTGCACGGTGGGGTCGGGATCGACCTCGACGGGGAGGCGCACCGCTACTTCACCGCGGCCAAGCGGTTCGAGTTCCTGCACGGCGGCGCCACCGAGCAGGCGCTGGCCGTCGGCCGGGCGCTCGCCGCCGAGCCGGCCTAGCCAGGCATTCGGGGGCAAGCCAGATGGCCGAGACCGTCCAGCAACTGCTGTGCGAGCGGGCCGAGGACGACCGCATCGGAGTGCGGTACGGCGACCGCACGTGGACCTGGCGCGCACATCTGGCCGAGGCCGGCGAGCAGGCCGCTGCCGTGCTCGCGCTGCTGGACCCGGCCCGGCCGCCCCACGTCGGAGCGATGCTCGGGAACGCCCCCGACATGCTCCGCGCGATGGCCGCTGCCGCGCTCGGCGGCTACGTGCTGGTGGGGCTCAACACGACCCGCCGTGGCGAGCAGGTGCCGCACATCTTCCCGATCTTCTCGGGCAGCCATCTGGTCGACCGGTTCTCGATCACCGGCGACGACGTCTGCTACGTCTCGATGCCGCTGTTCCACTCCAACTCCGTGGTGGCCGGCTGGGCCGTAGCTGCGACGAGCGGCGCCTCGATCGTGCCGGCGCGGTTCTCGGCGTCACGGCTCCTCGACGACGTCCGCCACTTCGGAGCGACGTACCTCAACTACGTCGGCAAACCGCTCGCCTATGTGCTGGCCACTCCCCCACGTGCCGACGACGCGGACAACCCGCTCCGGGTCGCGTTCGGCAACGAGGCCAGCGATCGGGACATCGAGGAGTTCGCCCGGCGCTTCGACTGCCAGGTGATGGCCGCGCTCGTGCTCCACGAGGACGCCCTGCTCGCCCCCGCCGAGCTCACCGACTTCCTCGCGGCCCAGCCGGACCTGCCCGGCCACGGTTGGCCCCGCTACGTGCGCATCGCCCCGGCGTTGCCCTCGACCGCCACCAACAAGGTGCTCAAGCGCGAGCTGATCCGACAGGGCGCCACCGCCGGCGACGGGGTGCTCTGGGTGCGCGAGGAGCGCGGTACGGCGTACCAGCCCGTACTGGTTTGATGCCTGGGTGGCACCTTCGTTCGCCGCGCTGCTCCGTCGCCAGCGCGAGGCCGCCGGGCTGACCCAGGCGGAGCTGGCCGACCGCGCCGGCCTCGGCGTGCGGACGGTGAGCAACCTCGAGCGCGGGGTGAACTCCTCGCCGTACCCCAGCACGGTCCGGCTGCTCGCCGAGGCCCTGGAGCTGGCACCGGTCGAGCTCGACGCGCTCGTGGCCGCTGCGCGCCGGCGTACCGAGGCACCGTCGAGAGCGCCCGTCGGTGGCTATCTCGGCGCCACGCCGTCGACCCGGCTGGTCGGGAGGGACGCCGAGCAGGCGGTGGTCCTGGCCGCCGTGCAGGACGTCGCGAGCGGACACGGGAGGCTGGTGCTCCTCTCGGGCGAGCCCGGGATCGGCAAGACCCGGCTGGCCCAGGAGGTGAGCGTTCGCGTCCAGGAGCTCGGGTTCCGGGTGGCAACGGGTCGCTGCTATCTCGAGCAGAGCCAGACGCCGTTCGGCCCCTGGCTCGATGCGTTCGACCAACTGGCGCCGGCACCACCGCCCCACCTGCATCGCGCGGTCACAGCGTTCGTTCGCGACCTCGCGGCCCTGCAGCCGGTGGCCGTGCTGCTCGACGACCTGCACTGGGCCGACCTCGCCAGCCTCGAATTGCTCAGCCACCTGGCCCGGCATACGCCCACCGACCGAGTCCTCCTCCTCGGCACCTATCGCGACACCGAGGCCGGCCCGGCCCATCCCGTGCGTCGACTGGCGCACTCCCTGCACCGCGAGGGTCGCTCCCGCGCCGTCACCGTCGGACGACTCGACCAGGAGATGACGGCGCGCCTGGTCACCCAGCAGTTGGACGACCCCGCTCCGGTCTCCGCGGACCTGGTGGATCTCGTCCACCGGCATTGCGACGGCAACCCGTTCTTCACCGTGGAGATGGTCTCGGCGCTGAGCGAGCGGGGCGACCTGCACCGCGACGCCGGCGAGTGGATGTGCCGCGACGACGTCCTGCTCGAAGCGCCGGCCAGCGTGAGCGAGGCGATCGTCGAGAGGTACGTCCGGCTCTCGCCGGCCGCCCAGGACGTGCTCGACGCCGCCAGTGTGCTCGGGGACGTCTTCGACCCGGAGGACCTGTCGACGGACGAAGGCGCGCTCGACGAGGCGGTGTCCACGGGGCTGCTGACCACCGTGGACGGCCGGTACGCCTTCGACCACAGCCTGACCAGGCAGTCGCTCTACGCACGCCTCTCCCCCGCGCGTCGCCGCCGGCTGCATCGCGAGCTCGGCGACCTGCTCGGCGGCCGGCCACCCGCCGTACGCCGCCGCCGCGCAGCCGAGGTGGCCCGGCACCTCGAGGCGAGCGGCGATCTCGCCCGAGCGGTCCCGTTCTGCCTGCTCGCCGGCGACGTCGCGGCGGAGGCCCATTCGCCGGCCGAGGCGATCCAGCTCTACGAGCGCGGGCTGGAGTTGGCCGAGGAGGTCGACGACGTACCGTCGCGGGCCGCTGGCCTCGAACGGCTCGCGCGGGTCCTGCTCACGACCGCGAGGTACGACGAATCCGTCGACGCGCTGACCCGCGCGGCCGACACCTTCCGCGCACTGGCGGACGTCGAGTCACGGCTGCGCGCCGAGGGGTTGCTCGCCCAGGCCCAGCACCGGCGCGGCGAGAGCGAGGCCGCCGCCCGGCGCCTCTCCGCCGTTGTCGCGGAGCTCGAGGTCCCGATCGGGGGCACCGAGCCGGCACCCGGGGTGGCCGCGCTGTGCCTGGGCCTGGCGCGGGTGCGCCTGAGTCTGGGAGAGCTGCCCGAGGCCCTGGAGGCGACCGCGCGAGCCACTCGGCTGGCGCGCGAGGAGCAGGCCACGACCGTCGAGGCGGATGCTTACGCAGTCTCCGGGACGGTCCGTCTCTTCCTCGACCAGCCCGACCAAGCGGTCGACGACCTGGGGCAGGCGATCCGACTCGCCCGCAGCGTCGACGCGGTCTCCACAGAGAGTGAGGCAACCCTCGCGCTGCACTGGACCCTGACCATGCGGGGCGAGTTCGAACGCGCCCTGCGGCTGGGTGAACGCGGCCTCGTCCTCACCCGCCGTTCCGGGGACACCGACGCGGAGGCCCTGCACGCGGCCGATACCGGGCTCACCCATCTGTACGCCGGCGACCTGGCCGCCGCCGAACAGCACCTCGAGCGCGGGGTCGAGCTCGCGCGCAGCGACTCGCTCACTCTGTTCTCGGGGATCGCCCCTGCCTATCTGGGGCTGCTGCGCGCGGTCCAGGGCAACCCGGCCGCGGCCCGAGCCTGCTATGACGAGGCCGCGACGGCGCCGGACCTCACGACCTTCGCCTTCGATGCGTGGATCGACGCGCGCCGCGCCGAGCTCGACCTCGCGGCGGGCGAGGCCGAGGCGGCGCTCGAGAGGCTCGCGCCGTGGTTGGAGGGCGAGGCGCCCACTCGCCTGCACGACGTGATGATCTTCAACGCGGGCGCCGAGACATGCCTGGCCCTCGGCGACACCGACCGCGCCGCCGAGTTGGTCGCCCGCGCGCTGCGCCGTGCCGAGGCGACGCGGAACGTCGTCGACCTGGCCCGGACCCGGGAGCTGGCCCACCGACTTCCCACCGACTTTCCCACCAACTCGGTGTTCGGGGCCTGACCTCTCGTCTCGCGTCCTTAATCTCCGGTCGTGATGATCGGGAAACGGCTGCGCGCCGTGGGGACCGGGGTGCTGGCTACGGCGCTCGTGCTGACCGTCACCGAGACCATGTCGAGCCCGCCCGCGCACGCCGACGACCCGATCACGGTGATCACGTCGCCGCCGCTGAGCGTCGGTTCGACCGCCGATCCGTTGACGGTCACTGTCGGCAACCCGGTCAACGGCACGTCCCCCGTCGTGGTGGACAACCCGGGCGGGACGGCGCCCACCGCCCAGGAGTGCGTCCCGCTGCAGGCGACGTCGGAGTCGTTCTGCCTGGGCGCCTCGGGGGACGCGCTCTACCCGAACGGCACGGTCTACCCGCCGGTGCAGATCACCAACGCCCCGACGGCGCCAGGCGGTCTCCCCGGCGACCAGATGGACTGGATCATCGACGAGGCGTACGCCTCCACCGCGGACGCGCACGGCGTGCAGAACGACAGCATGATGCTCGCCTACGCACGGCCCGAGATCCGCGCGTACGTCGAGATGCGGCTACGCAACATCATCGACAAGAAGCTGTACGGCGAGCCGATGACCGACCAGGAGGAGGCGGCGTTCGAGGCGCTCGAGTCGTACTACAAGGCCAAGCAGGTCAGGGCCGCTACGACGGCGCTCGACGAATACAACCGGTGGACCACCGCGCCGTGCGAGTACGTCCCTCCCGCACCCCCGGCCGGCTCCGGCATGCCCGTCGTGCCCAACCCGGTCGTCGGCACCGCCAAGTGCAGCGCCGCAAACCGGGTGCAGCTGTTCGCCCTGACCAACGGCACTCCTCCGGCTGAGACGTTCGAGAAGTGGGCGGCGTACCGGGACCCCACCAATCTGGTGACGCACTCGGGTGATGCCAGGGTCCGCTACATGATCGGCAAGACCCAGGCCGGGATCCTGGCCATCGGTGCCGTGGGCGCCGCAGCGGCCGCCGGTGCAGGCATCGGGATCGGCGTCGCGGCCACTGCCTTCGTCGCCCAGCAGGCACTGCTCGTCGCCGCAGAGGACGCGACGTTCACCCTGCTCCTGAGCTCCTCCGCCGCCGCGGCCGGGCCGGCAATCATCTTCGCCATCGCGCTGATCATCCTGGCTGTCGCGATCTGGCAGATGGTCGAGGACGCCAAGCCTGGGGACCAGATCCGCGCGCGTGCCGCGGCGGCTGCCGGCGACACCGACCCGCTTGGGGTCCGCGGCCGGATCGCCGACTACGCCGGACTGAGCTTC
>ERZ761607.316-NODE-316-length-94419-cov-12.413463_pt1 | contig 94419 bp, 65 predicted proteins | sample MGYA00511164_ERZ761607 | MGnify/ENA primary metagenome ERZ761607 (study PRJEB28899, sample SAMN02445080) | bioreactor sludge metagenome | biome: EBPR sludge | place: Australia: Brisbane, Thorneside Wastewater Treatment Plant | collected 2011-06-22 ...
AAATATCGGGACCATCCCGACAACATAAACCTTCCAACCGGAAGGTTTTTTTATTCCAGGAGGTCGTCCCGAAAATATCGGGACCATCCCGACAACATAAACCTTCCAACCGGAAGGTTTTTTTATTTTTTAAGGATAATTTTTTAATGGCCTTTACGTTACTATCTAATATAATACGTACCCTAACTAATTATCCCATGAAAAAATCGGTCATTCTATGCCTGTGGGTGATATTTATCTCCTCAACCGGATTGGCTCAATCAACCAGTTGGAAAGGAACCGTGAACGCTAACTGGAACCAGGTGTTAAACTGGACGAACGGCTTGCCCGATTCCAGCAAAGACGTATTTGTGGGCGATGCCCATTTCACCGGTAGCTTCCAGCCTAAAGTTAATATAGCCTCAACCTGTAAGTCAATCACAGTGGGCAGTTCAGTACCTGTTACCCTGACCCTTTCCCGGCACCTTACCGTACAAAACAATTTTACCATACATCCACAAGCCACAGTGCTTCACCCCGGCTCAACCATTTTTCTTTCCGGGAACTGGATCAATGATGGCGACTACCGGTCAATGGCTACCTCATCCCGCATCATTTTCCAGGGAATCAACCAGGTAATTGGCGGCAGCCAGATAAGCATTTTCAGGCGACTAACCACCAATGCGGGTACTAATATCCAATTGCAAAACCATGTGGTCGTCGACAGCCTGGGTAGTGTACTAACCATCAATGGCACCATTGATCCCGGGCAATCGCCCATGTTCAGCCTGACATCCAGAATCAACAATAAAATCAATGGAACTGCCAGGTTATTGGTTTATGGCGCCAATTTTTCCGACAATTTCAATTTCAGCGGGCGCACTACTTTTTACGCCGGATCAACCGTAGATTATGCTTCCGCGACAACAGACCAAACCATCAGTAACGCATTTGCATACTCCACACTCATTATTTCAGGTGGTAGTATCAAAACATTATCAGGTAACCTGCCGCTGTTGTATGGCAAAAACAATCCTAACGGAAAAATCCTGGTTCAGGCTGGAACCCTTGACCTTGGTACCTTCACGGCGAACCGTGCAGCGACAGTTGCCGGGGGCGAACTGCAACTCGCTGCTGGAACCACATTGCGTTTGTCTGGCTTGAATAATTTCCCTGCCAACTTTCAAACCAGGAATATAGACCTCAACAGCAGCGTACAATATTATGGCTCAGACCAAACCATTTCAGCGCAGCAATATGGAAACCTTTACATAACAGGCAGCGGAAATAAAAATGCGCTGCAGTCTTTTACGGTAAGGGGAACATTCAGCATGGACAACGGCAACCTGAATACGGGAACGGCCACCGTTACGCATGTTATATCCGGTGATATGAATATGACTGGAGGGACGTTTTCCGGCGCGAACGGCACATACGAATGGAATGGCCCGGTAAACCAACAGGTACGCGTAAACGATACAGTGCCCAGGATGAGGATCAACAAGCCAGGCGGTATTGTTAACCTCGTTAATGATGTTGCAATTTCTCATGCCCTGCAATTCCTGCAAGGGAAAATTTCAACAGGAAACAATAAAGTTATTATGCATGCCAATGCAGCCCTTAGTGGACAGGCAAGTAATACAGGATGGGTGATTGGAAATATGAAACGATTTGTGCCAACAGGCAATGCGCAATCAGTTGATTTCGCTATTGGCACCCAAAATTCTTTTGCACCAGTCAGCCTGTTATTTCAACAGGTATCCTCATCAGGATATGTCATGGCGAGGGCTGATGGCGCCGACCATAGCGCGATCGATTATTCAGGTATAGATGATGCACATTCGGTAAATATCAACTGGACAGTACAGGAAGAGTCCCTGATGTTTACACAGGCTGATGCCAGTTTTGGTTGGCAGGATCCGGACCTTGACGCCGGCGCCAACACGGCAATTTTCAAATCAGGATTGTATAACGGTTCCGCATGGACGATTTTGACATCTGCCAATCAGCAATCCAATAGCATCACGGCCAATAACCTGGTTTCCTTTGGCCAGTTTGCCGTAGGCGAAAAATTGGGCCGTCATATTTGGCATGGAAACGCGATGACCAATAATTGGTTTGATCCGATGAACTGGCGCGGCGGATTACCTGATGCTTCTGTGGATGCCGAAATCCCATCAACACTGCAGCCGGGCCGGCAGTACCCAGTATTAACTGGCCAAACAGGCCAGGTAAAAGATATCGTTGTGCAAAATGGGGCTTCCCTGCTTGTACAAAACGGTACATTGAATATAGCCGGAGCCATTGACAATGATGGTATTTTACAGGCTGCGGAAGGAACCATCGGCATGAATGGCAGTAACCCGCAAAGTATACCCGATGAGGCTTTCACCGGAAACAAAATCATGAACCTGCAGGTGCAAAACAACCTCAGCCTGCTGGGTACCGATACCATTACCGGAACCTTAACCTTATATGACGGCAAAACCCTCGAAACAAATAATAACCTGGTGTTAAAATCAACTGCCAACGGAACAGCCCGTATCGCACCCTTACCGGTGGATGGGTCAGGGAATGCTACTGCATTTATTAATGGCCAGGTAAGCATAGAGCGGTTCATCCCGGCACGCAAAGCCTGGCGATTTCTGAGCGCGCCTATCGCCAACGGCATGTCGGTTAGCATCAACCAGGCCTGGCAGGAAAGTTCCACCAATCAAAATTTCGGTCCCGGCGACCCAAACCCGGGTTATGGTGTGCATATCACCGGAGGCATCGCGGCCAATGGTTTTGATCAGAGCCCTACCAATTCCGCATCCATGAAGGTGTACCGGGCATCAAGCAATTCATTCATCAACCTGCCCGCTAATCCCGGCACGTATGCGCCCATTGGTTCATACACGGGCTATATGCTGTACATCAGGGGCAACAGGGGTATCAACCTGAATGATGGCAATAACGCAGCGGTAACATCCACAACCCTTCGCGTAAAAGGAACTGTGAATACGGGTAATAAAACATATCCCGTGAACGCCAGCGGCTTCACTGTTTTTGGCAATCCCTATGCCTCTGCCATCAATTTTGAAACCCTCACAAAAAATAATGTCAAGAATACTTTTTACATCTGGGACCCTAAGCTGAGCGGTTCAAATGGTTTGGGAGGATATGTCACTGCGAGTTGGAACAGCCAGACAATGTCGTACGATTTCACCGCATCGGCAAGCCCGGTAAGCCAGTATATCCCCAGTGGCGAAGCGATCCTGATTGAATCTGCTGACGGCAGCAACCCGGGCATCATTACGGTAAAAGAATCCGATAAAACTGACCTTGGCAGTGATCAATGGTTTGGCCGCCAGGCCCGCCGTTCGCGTGGAATAGATATCCGGTTAATGGAAGCCGGGGGCAACGCATTATTGGATGCGGCGCTGGTTCAATTTGATGACCAATACCTGCAGGAAGCGGGCCCGGATGACGCCGGCAAACTCCCTGCAGACGCGGAATCCATTTCCCTGTTGCGAAACGGAAAGGATTTGTCGATTGAAAGAAGGAAAATGCCCAAAGCGGGCGACAGCCTGCATATCCAAATGCAGCACTTAAAGCCGGCTGCATATATATTGGAGCTGATCCCATCCCAATTGTCAGGTCTCTCTGTTAAAGCGTTTATATATGACCGTTATACAATGAAATCTGTCAGCATCCCCATGTCTGATGAAAGCTTTAGCTATCAGTTTACTGTGGACGGGCAGGAAGGGTCATCCCGTGCAGACCGCCTGGTGATTGTATTTGGCGAACCTGTGCCAGAACCTGCACCCAATGCTGAATTATTGCCAGTAGTTCGTATGGATCAACAGCAGGCAAACGGATCTATTACAGTATTTCCAAACCCGGTTATGTCGCAAGATGTATCGCTTCGTTTGCAGGATATCCCCAACGGGCCTTATCATCTGCGTTTAATGAACCACCAGGGGCAAGTGGTATTCAGCAGCCGCTACCAACATACACAGGGCAAGTCGGCCCAGGTAAGGATCAGCTTACCTTCCGGACTGGCACCGGGCGTATATGAACTCAGTTTGGAGAATGGCGCATGGAAGAAAACAACATCAATGGTTAAGCCATAACATATCAAATAAATGAAGGCCGGGTGTATCAACGCCCGGCTTTTTGCTGCAATAAATTCAGGTCGGGTTGCGCGTATTTATATACCTTAAAGTATAATGTAGTCTTCGTTTGCTGAACACCTTGAATCGCACTGATGCGGTTCACAAATTCTACCAGGTGGTTATTATCTCGGCACATTACATCCACTTCCAGGTCATAATCCCCCGAAGTCATGGCGAGGAAACTAACTTCCGGCAATTTGCTGATCCTGGCTGCAATTTTCTCCTTCAGCATCGCGGGCCTCACAAAAACCGCGATATGCGCATAGCAGTGAAAGCCTACCTTGTCGGGGTCAACACGGCCAATAATGCTGACGGTCCCGTCTTCAATCAGTTTATTGAGCCTCGTGCGAACCGTACCGATCGATACTTCCAGTTTTTCAGCCATCACCGTCAGCGACATCCTCCCGTCTTCCTGCAAACACCGCAGGATGTCTATGTCTAAAGGGTCAGGCCCCGTGGCTTCCTGTTCATGCATGGTGAAATCTGTTTGTGCAAAAAATGTATTAATTATCACTAAAAATACATTATTTTTATTTTTCTACTTATCATTCTAAAAAATAGGTAATTAAAATGGGTATGAAATACAATAAGGTTCAGAATTTTATCAATGGCCGTTTTGTGGATTCGGCCTCCACACGCAGCCTCGACATACACTCGCCGGTGGATGGCACGCATTTATCCGTAGTGCCAATGTCGGGTGCCGATGAGTTAAACCAGGCAGTAGCTGCGGCACAGGCCGCTTTTCATGCATGGAGCCACACGCCGATTAAGGAAAGGGTACAGGTTTTTTTCCGCTATAAATATTTATTGGAAAAACATATGGACGAACTCGCCAAACTGGTGAGCGAGGAAAATGGAAAAACATACAGCGAGTCTGTCGCTGAAATTGAGAAATCGGTTGAACTCACGGAGTTCGCCTGTTCTTTGCCTCAACTGGTAACGGGCGAAGTGCTGGAAGTCAGCAGGGGCGTGGAATGCCGCACCGAACATGCGCCATTGGGCGTGGTGGCATCGATTGTGCCTTTTAATTTTCCCAGCATGGTGCCTAACTGGACAATCCCTAATGCCATTGCGTTGGGAAATTGCATGATCATGAAACCATCGGAGAAAGTGCCGCTGAGTTGCATGCGCCTCGCGGAATTATTGAAGGAAGCGGGCCTGCCTGATGGGGTGTTTAATGTAGTGCATGGCGATGCCACCATGGTGGAAGCCATTTGCGACCACCCGGGCATCCAGGCTGTGTCATTTGTAGGTTCTACCAAAGTAGCCAAAATCGTGTACCAGCGTTCAACTGCTCAATTCAAACGTTGCCTGGCATTGGGTGGTGCAAAAAATCACCTCATGGTATTACCTGATGCGATCCCTGAAATGACGGCCCAGAACGTAGCCGCGTCAATGAGTGGATGTGCCGGCCAACGCTGCATGGCGGCAAGCGCGATGCTGGCCGTAGGCCCGGTAGACCATATCGTCAGTAAGATATGCGATGAAGCCAGGAAGATTGTACCCGGCGAAAACCTGGGCGCGGTTATCAGTGGGGAAGCGAAGGCGCGCATTGAAAAATACATCACGGAAGCCGAACAACAGGGCGCTAGGATTTTAGTGGATGGACGAAATGCCCGTGTACCGGGAAAAGAGAATGGCACCTATGTAGGCCCCACAGTGATTGATTATGTACGGCCTGAAATGTCGGTTGCCCGGGAGGAAATTTTCGGGCCGGTCATTTCCATTATGCGTACCAATACGGTGGATGAAGCCCTGGCTATTGAAAACAGCAATCCTTACGGCAACGCGGCCAGCGTGTTCACGCAAAATGGCGGACTGGCGCGATACATTATCGAAAAAGCCAGCGCCGGCATGATCGGTGTGAATGTAGGTGTGCCTGTACCCCGCGAACCATTCTCATTCGGGGGATGGAATGAAAGCAAATTTGGTGTAGGCGATATCACGGGAAAGAGCTCCATCGAGTTCTGGACAAAACTCAAAAAGAGCACCACCAAGTGGAACCCCGCCGCGGGCATCAACTGGATGAGTTGATATTCATTACATAATTTCTGATCACCTTTAATTAACGAATATGTCTGCAACATCCCTCGCTTCCGAAACGGCCGAAATCATTCGGAACAACCAGGATTACACGCTGTTTAGCTGGAGCAAGCAAAAAGGCGTGGCGCCCATCGCCGTGAAATATGCCGAAGGCGTTTACCTCTACGATCATGATGGTAAAAAGTATATTGATTTTTCGTCGGGCCTGATGAATGTCAATATCGGCCACGGCAATCAGCGTATAACCAATGCCGTTATGAAGCAGATGCAGGAAGTGGCGTATGTCACCCCAAGCTGTGTAACCAAAGTGCGCGGTGAGTTGGGAAAAAAACTCGCGTCTATTTGCCCGGGCGACCTCAACAAGGCATTTTTTACGCTATGCGGCGCTACGTCAATTGAAAATGCCATCAAACTGGCACGCTTGTACACCGGCAGGCATAAAATACTCACCCGTTACCAATCATACCATGGCTCTTCAAACGGGGCCATGACCGCCAGCGGCGACCCGCGCAAACTCCCTGTGGACGCGCAACAGGCGCCAAATTTTGTGCATTTCGACCTCCCGTATTTCTATCGCTGGGAATATGGCGAAGAGAATCTGCTGCGTGAGTCGGTATCACAACTGGAAAGGATCATCGCGTATGAAGGCCCGGGCAATATCGCGGCCATCCTGCTCGAAGGCGAATCGGGTTCTTCCGGTTGCCTGCAATATCCCGAAGGGTATTTGAAAGCGGTACGAAGTATATGCGACAAGCATGGTATATTATTGATCATGGATGAAGTGATGAGTGGCTTTGGCCGCACGGGAAAATGGTTTGGCTTCGAACATCATGGCATCATACCGGATATGATCGCGATGGCAAAGGGGCTTACCTGCGGCTACCTGCCCTTTGGCTGCCTGATGGTATCAGACCGTATTGCATCCAAATACGACGACCAGATGCTGCCGCTGGGGCTTACCTATTCCGCGCACCCGGTGAGTTGCGCGGCCGCTTTGGAAACGTTGCATGTGTATGAAGATGAAGGCCTGATCGAAAATGCTGCTGCCATGGGTGATTATGTCACTGAGCGTGTGAATGCATTGATGCAAATGCATCCTTCTATCGGCAATTTCCGCACAAGGGGTTTGCTGGGTTGTATTGAATTGGTTAAGAACAGGCAAAGTAAAGAACCCATGGCCCCATTCAATGCCGGTCCTGATGAAATGGCCGTTATGAATCAGGTGGCGGCAAAAATCAAAGAGCTCGGCATGTACACGTTTGTGCGCTGGAGTTATATATTCATTGCCCCACCTCTCTGTGTAACGAAAGAGCAGATAGATGAAGGCTTGGCCATTATCAGTGAAGCCATCAGCATAGCTGATGCACATGTTTCCTGACCGGTATCCCTCATAATTTATCATGACCCAAGCAAACCATACAAAGGAGGTACTCAGCAATGAAGACCTGGCAGCGGTGCCGGCATCCGGCCGAACCTGGAACACCTGGAATTATGCCGCCCTCTGGATATCGATGAGTTTGTGCATACCCACTTACATGCTGGCCAGCTCATTGATTGAAGGCGGTATGAACTGGTGGCAATCCATCCTGACCATTTTCCTGGGTAATGCCATTGTGCTCATACCCATGATCCTGAACGGGCATGCCGGGGCTAAATACGGGATCCCATTTCCTGTTTTTGCCCGGGCAAGCTTTGGCGTGAAAGGCGCGAATATACCCGCTTTGCTGAGGGCCATCGTGGCCTGCGGGTGGTTTGGCATACAAGCCTGGATCGGCGGATCAGCCATCTACCAGATGTTACGGTTATGGATACCCGAAGTGGATCAGTGGCCGCAAATTTTCCCCGACGCGGTAGGCTTGCAAACAGGCCCCGCGCTTTGTTTTTTTCTCTTCTGGTTGTTGAACATGTATGTAGTGTACCTGGGTGTTGACAGCATCCGGAAATTGTTGTTGTTCAAAGCCATCTTTTTACCCATCGCCGCCATGGCGCTCTCGTTCTGGGCCATCCGAGCGGCAAACGGGCTCGGGCCAATCCTGTCACAACCCAGTAAGTTCACAGACAGCGCATCATTCTTCTCATTCTTTTTTCCGGCACTCACAGGCATGGTGGGCTATTGGGCAACGCTCTCTTTAAATATCCCTGACTTTACCCGGTATGCCAAAAGCCAGCGGGCACAGGTGAAGGGACAGGTCATAGGGCTTCCCCCATCCATGACGGTTTTTGCCTTTATCGGCGTCGCGGTGACTTCCGCTACCATGATTATCTATGGTGAAATCATCTGGGACCCATTGGTGCTGGCTTCACGATTCGACAGCAAGATGCTGGTGAGCCTGGCCATGATTGCCGTGGCGATTTCCACACTGGCTACCAATATTGCAGCCAACATTGTGAGTCCTGCCAACGATTTTGCCAACCTGTCGCCCTCGCGCATAGATTTTCGCAAAGGCGGTTATATCACCGGCATCATTGGCGTATTAATATTTCCTTGGAAACTGATTGCTGATCCAAATGGCTACATTTTTACCTGGCTCATCGCTTATTCGAGTTTGCTGGGGCCGATTGGAGGGATCATGATTGCGGATTACTTTGTTATCCGCCGCAAAGAACTGGATGCCGAAGGTTTGTACGATCCTGCCGGGCGATACCGCTATTCATCAGGATATAACATGTATGCCATCGTCGCCATGATCGCGGGCATAGTTCCCAATATACCGGGATTCATGGTACAGGTGAAATGGCTAGATGCAGGGCAGGTACCCGGTTGGATTGCCGGTCTTTATCATTATGCCTGGTTCGTAGGTTTTTTTGTTAGTGGCATTGTTTATATTATCTTGATGCGAAGGAATGTACCGTCCAAATAAAAAATATTAAATACCATGTCTGTATTAATTCGAAATGGCCGCGTGATCACTGCAACGGATGATTTTATCGCGGATATATTCATTGAGGGTGAAACCATCCGAAAGATTGGCCGTAACCTCAGTGAACAGGCCGACGAAGTGATTGATGCAAGCGGAAAATTGGTTATGCCCGGTGGTATTGATCCGCATGTACACCTTGATATGCCTTTCATGGGCACATTCAGCAGCGATAATTATGAAACAGGTACGCGTGCCGCTTTATTTGGCGGTACAACCATGGTCATCGATTTCATTTTACAAAAACAGGGCAACAGCCTGAGGGCTGCGCTTGACGAATGGAATGGAAGGGCCAAGGGCAATGCCGTGGGTGATTACAGTTTTCACATGGCCGTAACCGATTACAATGAAGACACCCGTAAGGAGATCAGGTCGATGATTGAAGACGAGGGCATCAGTTCTTTTAAAACATTCATGGCCTATAAAGGGGCGTTGATGATTGATGACCGCCAGATGGTTGGGTTGATGGAGGAAGTAAAAAAATACGGTGGTTTAATCAATGTGCATGCCACCAATGGTGATATGATTGATTACCTCACACACAAGCACCGCAGCGAGGGAAAGCTTTCTCCATTATATCATTACCTGTCTCAACCGGAAGTCACGGAAGCGGAAGCCTCTGGCCGTTTTGCCGATCTTTCCGCATACACGGGATGCCCGGGATATATTGTGCACCTCACCTGCGAGGGCGCGCTCAATGCCGTGCGCAATGCCACCCGCCGCAACCAAAAAGTTTTCGTGGAAACCTGCATACAATACCTCATCCTCGACGCGTCACTCTATGAAAAAGATTTTGAAGGCGCGAAATGGGTGATGAGCCCGCCGCTTCGTCAAAAGAAAGACCAGGAAACCTTGTGGGCCGGCATTAACCAGGGACTCGTGCAGGTAGTGGCCACGGATCATTGTCCGTTTATGTGGGAGCAAAAACTAATGGGCAAGGATGATTTTTCAAAAATACCCAATGGCCATCCTGCCATAGAAAACAGGATGGAATTGCTGTTCAGCGAAGGGGTTAAAAAGGGCCGCATCAGCCTCAATAAATATGCGGAAGTGGCTTGTACCAATCCCGCAAAAATTTTCGGTATGTTTCCGAAGAAAGGTACCATCGCTGTTGGTTCCGATGCGGATATTATTTTGATTGACCCCGATGAGAAACATGTGATTTCTGCGTCTACCCATCATATGAATGTGGATTACAGCGGTTACGAAGGTTGGGAGTGCACCGGTAAAGTGAAAACGGTATTGCTCAGGGGCAAGCTTGCGATACATCATAACGAATGCCTGGTTGATAAAGGGTACGGGCAATTTGTGCGCCGCGGAAAAGTGAAAGGCTTTATTTAAACATAAAATACCTGTATATGGCAAGGATCATCCGGTCGGGATTAATACAGATGAGCATCCCTAAAACGGAAGGGGATGGCAGCATCGACGATATCAAGGAAGCGATGTTTCAAAAGCATATTCCGCTGATTGAAGAAGCAGGCAGGAAAGGCGTGCAGATACTATGCATGCAGGAGATTTTTACCACACCCTATTTTTGCCCTGGCCAGGACCCCAAATGGTATGCTTCCGCGGAACCTATACCTGGCCCAACCACCGACAGGCTATCGGAACTTGCCAGGAAATACGCGATGGTGATTATCGCCCCGCTTTATGAAAAAGAACAGGCCGGCGTATTGTACAATACGGCAGCGGTGATTGATGCGGATGGCACTTATCTTGGTAAGTACAGGAAAAACCATATCCCGCATACCGGCGGTTTCTGGGAAAAATATTTTTTCAAGCCCGGCAACCTGGGATATCCCGTATTCCAAACCCGGTACGCGAAAGTGGGCGTCTATATTTGTTATGACCGCCATTTTCCTGATGGTGCGCGCATCCTTGGATTGAACGGCGCGGAGATTGTGTATAATCCTTCCGCAACAACAGTCGGACAAAGCCAGTACCTATGGAAGCTTGAACAACCCGCGCATGCAGTAGCCAATGGTTATTTCATGGGTTGCATCAACCGGGTAGGAACTGAAGCGCCATGGAACCTGGGGAAATTTTATGGCAGCTCATATTTTGTAAACCCGCTCGGACAAATTTTCGCGATCGCTTCGGAAGATAATGATGAATTGCTGATAGCTGACCTTAACCTCGACCTGATTGATGAGGTTCGCAGCAAGTGGCAATTCTTCCGCGACCGCAGGCCTGAGACTTATGAAAAAATTGTGGAATTGTAATGCCATCTGGATGGCACGGTTATAAAATGTTTCTGTTCACCATTAACTGATTCAAACGAATGCCCATTCAAAAAAACAGGCTTAAGCCAAATGAGTACGATGCCAATTTTCAGGACATCCATCCTCCCTTCGAAACGAAGGACGCCGCGCTGGTGGAAGCCAACCGTTGCCTGTACTGTTACGATGCGCCTTGTACAAAGAGTTGTCCAACCGGTATCGATGTGCCAAAGTTTATCAGGCAGATCACAACCGGCAATATCAAAGGGAGCGCGCATACCATCCTTGCATCCAATATCATGGGTGCGGGTTGCAGCCGTGTTTGCCCGGTGGAAAAATTATGCGAAGGCGCTTGTGTGTATAATTTGATGGAGGAAGACCCAATCCCCATCGCGAAGTTGCAACGGTACAGCACGGAAATGGCGCTTGAGAAAAACTGGAAGCTGTTTGACCGGAAACCTGCTGTGGGCAAAAAGGTAGCTGTGATCGGCGCGGGCCCTGCAGGGTTAAGCTGTGCGCACAGGCTCTCACGGGAAGGCGTAGACGTAACAATTTTTGAAAAGGAACAATTGGGTGGAGGCTTAATGACTTATGGTATAGCCGCTTACAAGGTAACGCCTGGTTTTTGCAAGGATGAAGTGGATTATATTTTATCTATTGGTGGTATTAACGTGAAATATGGGGTGGCGCTGGGCAGGGATGTCCAACTTGATGAATTAAAGAAAGAGTTTGATGCGGTCTACCTGGCATTTGGGGTTGGGTTGGCCAGGAGGCTCGATATCCCCGGTGAAGAACTGGAGGGGGTTGTGGACGCGATCAGTTTTATTTATGATATCCGCGATAAAGGATTTGACAAGGTGCCCGTAGGGGATAAGGTGGCGGTGATTGGCATGGGCATGACGGCCATTGACGCGGCCACCCAGGCCCGCAGGCTTGGCGCAGCTGAGGTAACGATTTTGTATAGACGAACAAAGGATGAAATGCCCTGTACGCAGAAGGAACTTGATATCGCCATGCTGGATGGTTGCAAGGTGATCTGGCTGGCTGCACCAAAGGAGGTGATTGGGCGCGACGGCAAGGTGATCAGCCTTGTAGCGGATGTGATGATATTGGGCGAACCGGATGCCAGTGGGCGCCGTGCCCCTGTGGCTACCGGTGACACATTTAGCCTTGATGTGGACATGGTGATCAAGGCGGCCGGACAAATGCCTTTTGTTGACTTGGTAAAGAATGCGGGATTGGATGAACAAGGCGGCAAGGTCCGGGTGAAAGACCAGGCAATAACCAACATATCAAATGTTTTTGCCGGTGGCGATTGCGTGAATGGCGGTAAGGAAGTGGTGGATGCCGTTCAGGCGGGTAAAGACGGGGCCATGCAGATCCTGCGTTTCCTGGGTATGCCAATTGAATGATCAAGCTATCCGTATCGGTACAAGACAACATACAAATTAATGACCAATCAACAAGATTCATATGCCATCATTACAATCTAATTTCCTGGGTATCCAATCCCCCAATCCTTTTTGGCTGGCCAGCGCCCCGCCAACGGATAAAAAAATCAATGTGCTCCGCGCTTTTGAAGCCGGATGGGGCGGTGTGGTGTGGAAGACGCTTGGGTCGCAGGTGAAGAATGTGTCATCACGTTACTCGGCACTATACAATGCCAATAAACGTTTGCTCGGGTTTAATAATATTGAATTGATCAGCGACCGGCCGCTTGACATCAACCTCCGTGAAATTGAAGAATGTATTAAACTTTTTCCTGACCGTGCCATGATTGTATCGCTGATGGCGGATAATAATAGGGAGAGCTGGTATGAACTGATTAAGAAAGTGGAAGACACAGGCGCGCATGGCTTTGAACTGAATTTCGGTTGCCCGCATGGCATGACGGAAAGAGGCATGGGTGCAGCGGTTGGACAAGACCCCGAGATCGCCCGTATGGTGGTGGAATGGGTCATGGAAAAAGCAACAATACCGGTCATCACAAAACTAACGCCGAATGTACACAGCGTAGTGCCCACCGGGCAAGCCGTTGTGGAAGCGGGCACCCATGGGTTGTCGCTCATCAACACCATTCAATCCATAACCGGTGTTGACCTGGATACTTTTGTGCCGAACCCTTATGTGGCCGGTAAAAGTGTGTACGGTGGGTATTGCGGCCCGGCCGTGAAGCCGATTGCGCTGAAAATGCTCACCAGCATCGCGCAGAACCCGGTTACCAATAAAGTGCCCATATCAGGCATTGGCGGTGTCAGTACCTGGAAAGACGCGGTGGAATTCATGTTGCTGGGCGCCAGCAATGTGCAGGTATGCACGGCCGCCATGAACCACGGCTTCAGGATTGTGGAAGACATGATTGAGGGAATGACCAACTGGATGGAGGAAAAGGGATTTGAAAAACTGGAAGACTTTATTGGTAAATCAGTCAGCACCATCACACATTGGGAAGACCTCGACATCAACTTTCACCATATCGCGCGTATCAACCAGGATAAATGTATTCACTGCGGGCTCTGTTATATAGCCTGTGAAGACACTTCGCATCAATCAATCAATATCGTAAAAGGGGACCCGTACAATACCTATACCATCAAGGAAGAAGAATGCGTGGGTTGCAACTTATGCCAGATTGTTTGCCCGGTAAACGATTGCATCACTATGGTGGAACATCGCGTAGCGCCTGAATACCTCAACTGGATTGAGTTCCAACGCCGCGGACTACCGCTGAACGATCATTAATAACCGATTTAACTGTTTTTTAGTAAACCTTTGGCGAAGGGGCGGTCTAATGCGGAAAGCGCTTTACTTTTGCGTATCCGTATATGAAACATATTTACTTCCTAAGTACCCGCATATTCTTTGTGTCCATGCTCTTCCTGTCGTCCTGCCACTCAGGGCGTAAGGCCACAACTGCTGGCCCCGCTGAAGCGAACACGCGCGATATTCGGTCCAAAGTGGTACTCTCTAAAAAAATCCCCGCACGTACCATCAATACCGGGCAGGTTAATGCCGATGCCCTGGTTGATTTCGCGGAAACACTGGTTGGTGTTCCGTACAAATATGGTTCCGCCCGAAAGGATGAGGGATTTGATTGCTCGGGTTTTATTTATTACGTGTTCTCGCATTTCGCCATTCCGGTTCCCCGCACATCCTCCGATTTCACGAATGCCGGCAAAGCCATACCACTGGCCGATAGCAGGCGGGGCGACCTTATCCTGTTTACCGGCAGCAATCCCAAATCAGGTGTGGTGGGGCATATGGGCATTATCACGGAAAATAAAAAAGGGCGCGTCCGATTCATCCATTCCGCATCAGGAAGAGGGGCGGGTGTGATGGTGTCGGGGATGAGCCAGTATTTTGTAGACCGCTATGTGAAAGTGGTCAGGGTGTTTACAAAGGAATAATCCGGATGCCCGCATTTGTGTAAATTGCCGGATGCTTAAATACCTGTTTATTGTCATCATTGCTTCAGCTTTATTTTCGTGTAGCCAACCCCGTTATGAACAACCACATGTGTTGATTGAAACGGGATATGGCGACATTGAACTGGAATTGTATCCGGATAAGGCGCCACAGACAGTGGCCGCGTTTCTCTCACACGTAGATAAGGGTTTGTATGACGGCACCAGTTTTTACCGGGTGGTCAGGCCAACAGATCCGGGCTCCCCGGTGAAGGTCGGCGTGATACAGGGCGGGATTTTTCCGCACCCGGATAAACCAAGGCAAGCAGGCATTCCGCATGAAACAACCCGCCGTTCGGGATTGACGCATGAGGATGGCATCGTATCGCTTGCCCGTACAGAACCCGGTACCGGGTCAACCGAATTTTTTATTTGCATAGGGGACCAGTCGCCATTGGATTCAGGCAGAAGGGGGTCTCCTGATGGCATGGGCTATGCGGCATTCGGAAAAGTGTTTAAAGGCATGAAGGTTGTCAGGAAAATTCAGGAGCAGCCAGGCAGTGGTGAATCATTCGATAAACCGGTGCGTATAGACCGTATCCGCAAATTATAAAGGCCATGAAAACCATGGCCTTTAACTGTTTTGATTGGAAATATTATTTTTTAATCAGCTTTTCAATATACCTGTTTTGATCTGGCAAGATGATTTCCAGCGTGTACATGCCTGCTGCGAGGTTTTGTAATGGCAGTGTAACTGTATTTCTTCCGGCAGGTAAAGCCCTTCTTTCTTTATATACAACCTGTCCGGCGCTGTTGACCAGCCTCCATTGTGTGTTTCCGGCAACAGGAATGTTCAATAAAATTTCTGCATGGTCGATAGCCGGGTTTGGCCGGATGTTGACGGCTGTTTGCGGCCTGCATGGATCTTCCACTGAAATCACCGGGCTGTATGTGCGTAAGCCAAACCTGTCGACCGACAATAACCTGAAATAAGCCGTTCCGCTTTGGTTGGGTTGATATGTGAATTGATAGGACGCCGTTGCGCCAGCAACGGGCAAAACTTCTCCCACCTGAACAAACTGGTTGCTGTCGGCCCTGTATTCAATAATGTAGTTTTCCGTGGTACCCTGGTTCTCGGCTGTCCATTGCAACTTAAAGCTGCAATCTGTTAACCCTTCCGCCTTCCAGTTATTGACCCTGACCGGTATCACGCCTCCGAACACAATGGTTCCTGTGCGGTTGATGACCCAGTTATTTGGATCCACAACAATGCCATTGGGAGTTTTTTGATAAGGTATTTTAAATACCTGGTTGTTTTGTTCAAGGTTGATCAATACGGTCGTGTCGCCCTGTGTTGACGTGATGCTGAGTTCATACAATCCTTTGAAGAATGGTGTAACAGCCGGCGAACTGGTTGTTTGATTAACCACCAGCACAATTGAATCCACACCCTGCATCAGGTATGTAATATTGAATGTGGGGAAGCCTTCCCCATAATACCATTGATTGAAATAGTCGTCAAGGTTTTTACCGCTGGTTGTTTCCACCACCTGTTTGAAATCCGTTGCGGTGGCTACGGAATCTTTGTATTGTTGTTGGAAATTGCGCAATGCCTGGAAAAACAGGTTGTCGTCCTGCATGATAAAGCGCAGCGTATGTACAATGGCTGATCCTTTGTTGTAACTCAGCCGCCCGCTGAATATTCTTCCTTCGTTATATAAGTCAGTATCAGGCACATATACGCTGCCCGTATTCACGCTCATAACATTGTTATGGACGTTGTTCATATATGTAGCCGCGGTTGTAGTGAATAAAGACGGGAGAGATTCGATGGCAAGGTATTCGCAATAACTGGCGAAGCCTTCATTTAGCCAGATATGGTTCCAGCTGGCACAGGTTACCTGGTCGCCCCACCATTGATGGCCCAGTTCATGCGCGATTAATGTGGAACCAAAGCTGTTCATGGTGCTCATGGTTTGGTGTTCCATACCACCGCCAATTCCTGCATGCACATGCCCGTACTTTTCTTCATGAAAAGGGTAGAGTCCGAATTGTTCACTGTATAGTTCAATAAAAGGAGGTGTTTTGTCGATATTGGTTTTGACGCTGTTGAAATATGTAGGGTTGTCGGAAATATAATTTTGAATAAGGATGGAGTCAGGCGCTATGGCGGCTGGTTTGGCATAGTTCAGGTATTCCATATAGTTGCCCACGGAAAAATGTGGCAGGTAATAGTTCATGGGGTACCTTGTTTTCCACTGGTATTGCATTTTATTTCCCGGCTTGGGCACTTGTGCAACCAGTAAGCCGTTGGAGCCGGCTTTGTTGGGTAGTGTAGTGGTGATCCAGATATCCGCCGAATCAATTTTATCTCCCAGGAATTGCTTGGCGGGGAACCATTCACGGGCCTGGTAACTTTCAGATAGTGTAGCCGTGTACGTTAGTCCGCTGGAAGATTGAGAGCCTGAAAATACCCCATTGCTGTTGGCTGTACCCTGGTAATAAAATGTCAGGTCCAATTCAGAGCCTGCACTTACAGTGGGGCTTAGGGGAATAAATACATGGTCCGATCCCCGCTGAAATGTTTTTTTCACACCGTTGATATATACGGAATCAAGCACCATATTGTTTTTGAACTCCATAATAAAAGAATCCATGGGCTCTTTGGCTCTGGCCTTCCATCCCGCGGTTCCACTGATGAACCTGCTGCCCGGTTCTGCGGATAAATCCAGTTTGAGGTAATGCAAATCGTATTTGTCCATTGACGGATACTGGTAATAGCTGATGCGTTGTTGCATTTGACCGGCATTTGCCCTGCTGCATTTTTGTGAACAACCGTCGGAGTCAGATTCAGGATTGATTTGTGCCTGAGTTAAGATTGCTGAGAAAAAACAAAACGAGGCTAAAAAGATATTTTTCATTCTTCAAATGTACATTTTCATCATGTAAGATGCTCATGAATTGGGCTTTGATGCCCTGAGAAATAATTATCATGCCCTGATTTGCTATCTTTAAAGCCACTAAACGGATGACCAGTTTATGAAAATCAATGCGGAACGACTTGCCGGGCATTTTGAGGCCATGAGCCTGATTGGTAAAATTGGGGAAACAGGCACTTGCAGGCCAACCATGACTACATTGGAAAAACAGGCATTTGAACTGGCTTCAGGTTGGATGCAGGATGCGGGCATGACAACGCATATAGATCATTTTGGCAACCTGGTTGGCCGGCTGAAAGGTACCGACCCAAGCCTGCCGGTTTTGATGATGGGCTCCCACCTTGATTCGCAGCCTTACGGGGGCAGGTTCGACGGTGTAGCTGGGGTGCTGTCCGCGATTGAAGTCATGCAAACCATGAAGGAGCAGGGCATCAGGCCAAGGCGCAGCATTGATGTGGTATCTTTTGCCGATGAAGAAGGCTGGAGGTTCAACAAAGGCTTGTTTGGCTCAAGGGGTATTTTGGGAAAACTGGAGGAAGGTGAGTTGCAACGGATGGATAAGGATGGCATAACCCGTGAACAGGCATTAATCGATTTTGGCTGTGACCCCCATAAGTTTCTTGAATCCGAGTACAAACCGGGCAGTATTCATTGTTTCCTGGAACTGCATATTGAGCAGGGCCCCGTTTTAGACCTGGCAAATAAGCCTATTGGCGTAGTGTCTGGTATATCAGGGCCATTATGGCTAACGGTAACGCTTAGGGGCATGGCTGGACATGCGGGATCTGTGCCCATGCCCATCCGTCAGGATGCCTTATTAGGTGCCTCGGAAATAGTGGTTGCCCTGAACCGCATCGCAACCCAGGTGCCCGGTGCGCCAACAGTCGGTACTGTTGGCACCATGCAGGTTTTTCCTGCAAGCCGGAACATCATCCCCGAAGAAGTACGGTTTACGGTTGACCTAAGGGATATTGACCTTGACAGGAGGAATAGATATGAAAAACAATTAAGGGATGAGATCGCAGCCATTGCGGCAAAGCACCGCCTTTCTGTATCGATATCCGAAGACACCAACAGCGAACCGAGGTATTGCGCCCAGTGGATTAAAGATATCATTCATCAGCAATGCCGGGAACTCCGGCTCGACGCCCCGGAGTTGATGAGCGGCCCCTTCCATGATGCCATGGCATTATCTTATGCCTGTGATTACGGAATGATATTCGTGCGCTGCAAAGATGGTATCAGCCATAATCCCCTGGAATTTGCTTCCTATGAAGACCTTGCCCTCGGTACCGAAGTCTTGTACGGTACCGTTTTAGAGATATTAAAAAAATAGCATATAATTTGTGGATAACCTTTCCGCAGGATGCCTTGTTTTTAACAGTCTTGAGTCATGGGAAAGCCGCTTTTTGGCGCATTCCATGTACCTTTGCAGGCCCTACCGGATATGTTATTACGCACCCATACGAGGCTCTTCTTTTCGCTGATCATGCTGGCTTGTATGAGTATGTATGCTGTGCGGTTGAAGGCGCAATGCGCCAGCCCGATCAGCAGTTTCCCTTATACCGAAGGCTTTGAAACCAGTAACGGCAATTGGGTATCCGGTGGTACGGCATCCTCATGGGCCTCAGGTAGCCCGTCTAAACCTGTCATTAACAGTGCGGCAAACGGAACCAGGTGTTGGGTGACCGGTGGTTTGACCGGAGGTGCATATAACGACAATGAAAATTCATGGCTGCAAAGCCCTTGTTTTGATTTCAGTACGCTGACAAACCCAGAAATCAGGCTTAGTATTTTTTGGGAAACGGAATTGCAATTTGATGGCGCAAACCTGCAGTACTCCATTGATGAAGGGGCCAGTTGGGCGGTACTTGGCTCCGAGGCTTCGAACAGCACCTGCCTGGGGACCAACTGGTACAATTATCCGCAGGTACAGTTCCTTGGCGACAGGCCGGGATGGTCGGGCAATATTCAGTCCAGCGGAGGCGGATGCCGCGGCGGACAGGGAAGCGGCCAGTGGGTAACGGCAAGGCATACACTAAATATGCTGGCCGGCCAGCCAAAAGTATTGTTCCGTTTCGGTTTCGGTTCTGGCCGTATTTGTAACGCATTTGACGGTTTTGCCCTGGATAATATCGAAATCCGGGAAGCAGCCCCAAACAGTGCGTCTTTCAGTTTCAGTTGCGGCGCCAGCAGGACAATATCATTTTCTTCCACGGCATCAGATTGCGCGGCGGCTTATTCCTGGAATTTCGGCGACCCATCCAGCGGTGCATCAAATACATCCTCCAATGCCAACCCTTCGCATGTATTTTCAGCCCCCGGCACCTATCGTGTATCCCTGACTGTTAGTTTCTTGTCGGGCGCGCCGGTTGTATCGACTGCTGACGTTACGGTATTTGAAGCCAACACCCGCGTGCTGTCTTCAATCAATTGCAATGGGGACCAATCGGCTTCGGCTGTAGTGGATGCAAACCCTTCATCCGCATCATACACATATTCCTGGAATACCAGTCCGGCGCAAACAACCGCGACTGCGGTGAATCTCGGCGCGGGCAATTATTCGGTGCAGGTGACAGGCCCTGGTACCGGATGTGTGCTGAATGTACCTGTTCAGATATCTGAGCCACCTGCGCTTTCCGTAAATACAACGGTAACGGATGAACGCTGTGGGGCCAACAATGGTAAAATTGAAGCAATTGTTACCGGAGGCACCCCTGTTTATACGTACGCATGGTCGAACGGAACGGGGTTACCAGTGAATGATGGCCTGGCAGAAGGCACATACAGCCTGACTATAACTGATGCCAATGGCTGCTCCTCTGTACTGAGTAATATCGCAGTCATGAATGATGAAGCCCCTGTATCCGTAAGCCTCGGCGCGGACAGGATAATTTGCCCGGGTGAAACCATCATACTTAAACCCGGAACTTTCTCTTCATACAGGTGGCAGGATGGGTCAACACAACCCGAGTTCAGGGCGCAGGAAACGGGAACATATACGGTGACAGTAGTGGATGCGAATGGTTGCCAGGGCACAGCCAGTGTCCGTGTAAAAGTGGAGTGCAATGAAGTCTATTTTCCAAATGCTTTTTCACCGGATGATAATGGGTTAAACGACCGCTTTGGCCCGGCCGGTGATGTAACGGTTTTACGTGAATATACGTTAAGGGTGTATAATCGCTGGGGCCAGCTTATGTTTACATCCATTGACCCCACAAGGAAATGGGATGGTACGTTTTTAGGGAAAAAACTGGATCCGCAAACATGCGCATGGATATGTACTTTTAACCTGGGTGGAAACAGGCAAACCCGTTCAGGGTCTGTCACACTCATCCGATGACAAGTAACCGATCAACATGAAACACATTTTTATATCTTGCCTGGTTTATTGCTTCGCGATCATTGCGAGTGGCCAAACAGGCTCCATCACAGTATTCTCCGCTGACAAAGACCCGTTTTTCTTATACCTCAACGGGGAACAAAGAAATATGCGGCCTGATACCGAAGTAAAAGTGAGTGGGTTGAACCAATCTTTTTACCAGGTGAAGCTGGTTTTCGCCAATCAGTCATTTCCGGCCATCAGCAAAAGCAATCTGGCGGTATCGGATGGCGAAGATAATTTGATGGATGCCATGTATAAGGTAACCAGAAGCGGCAATACCCATCGTATAAAATTTTATTCCATCAACCCGCCTAAGGGCACTGCAGTGGATAAGGATGATAAAGCCATAGTGGCGACTGATGTGAAGGTTACGGAGGATCAAGCGACAGGCAGCATACAAGTGTTTTCGGAAGCAGGTGACAATTTTTTCCTATACCTGAACGGCGTGCAGATGAATACGGTTGCCCAATCATCGGTAAGGGTAGAAGGATTGACTGAATTGTATTACCAGGTACGGGTGGTTTATGCAGACAGAAAATTTTCTGCCATAAGCAAGAACACGGTATCTGTATCTGATGGAGATGATGTGTTGATGGACGCGACGTATAAAATTACCCGCAGTGATCAGTCAAGCAAACTTCGTTTTTATGCCATGAACCCAACCGGCAGGCGCCGGCTCAGCATACCCGGTACGGTTGTGTACCGTTGGCAGGAACCTGGCAAAGCCATTGCAGATGCAAAGCCACAGTTGGAGAAGCCTGTCGTGAAAAGTGAAACAGCTGCAAAGCCTGTTGTTGAAGCGTCTTCCAAGCCTGCAGTAAAAGAGGAATTACCTGCAAAGCCATTGGCAAAAGAACCGGCAAAGGATAAACCGGCCTTGGCAAAAAACGACAACAAACAAAAAGCCGAACCTGCAAAGCAGCCCGTAAAGCCACAGGTCAAGGATCAACCTAAAGCGGGGGCTCCAGCGGCAAAAGTCAACCCGGTCATTTCAGAACCCGAAGATTGGGCCTGTGCCAATGAATGGCCGGTATGGAAAACCGAATTCAGTGATGCAAAGAAAAATATGGAACAGGCAAAAACCGACAAGGATAAACTTGCCATTGCCCAAAAACTGGTTTCAAATAATTGTGTAAACACCGACCAGGTGATTGAACTCGCAAGCCTGATTGGAAAGGAAGAATTGAGGCTGGAACTTGTACGGAAGGCATTCAGCAGGACCATCGATTACCGCAATTACCACAGGGCTTTGAACCTGTTTCAAAAAGATGCATCAAAACAGGCATTCAGGGCAATGATCAAATGGTGACTTGTTAACAATAATTTTTCACATGAGGGGATGATCTGTTAATCTTTTGTTGGAAGCGCTATTTAACATACATCCTATGAATTTTTATATATTTTAGCTGCATCAAAAACCAATTATATATGACGAAATATTTTTTACTCATTGCTTTATGCATCCCGTTTTTTGGCCAGGCGCAAATGCAACGCACCGGCAACCTGACCATTTTCTCAGAAGATGGCGATAAGTTTTTTCTTGTTCTGAATGGTGAGAAGCAAAATGAAGAACCGCAGTCGAATATCCGGATTGAGGAACTGCCTCAGCCATATTACAATGCTAAAATCATTTTTGCCGATCAAAGCATGGCTTCCATCAGCAAGAATAACCTCTTAGTGACTGATGCCGACGGAACATTCATGGATGTTACGTACAAGATCCGTCGCGACAAACAGGGTAAGCCCAAAATGAATTATTTCTCGGCTATTCCCGTTCAGGAAAACTTCATTGCGCCATCAGGAACTTATGTACATCGTTTTGGCGAGCGAATAGACGTAGTAGGCGGCGGTGTTGTGCGTCAAACCACCACTACCACCACAACCAATGCGGCCAGCGCCAGCATCAATGTACCGGGCGTTAGCATGAACGTGGTGATCAATGAACCGGATGATGTATTTACCAGTTCTTCCACAACTACTACAACCACCAGTTCGTCTAACATGGGTTCAAACCCGCCGAGGGGCCGCAATGGTTGCAATGGATGGCCCATGCGCCAGAATGATTTTAATGCTGCACTGGCAACTATTAAGGATGCCGCTTTTGATGATACCAAGTTGTCGACAGCCAAAACCATCGCGTCAGCAAACTGCCTCAGCACTGACCAGGTTGTCGCTATTTGTAATTTATTTTCTTTTGAAGAAGGAAAACTTGATTTCGCCAAATACGCATACCGCTTCACAACTGACCAGGGCAACTATTTTAAGGTGAGTAATGTTTTTTCCTTTGATTCCAGCAAAACTGACCTGAGCGAATTTATCCGCACACAAAGGCCATAAGCTTTCATATGATTTATGGGAACAGGTTGAAGGATGAACATTCTTCAACCTGTTTTTTTGTCCATTCTTCAAGCTTTTCTTACTAATTCAACTGTTTGCAGTATTTTCCTGAAAATTATATGCAATGAAAAAATGGTTCTTCTCTTTTTTGCTTTGTTCACAAATGGCCCTGGCCCAGCAGCCGGCTGTAATTGCGCCCGGCAATAATTTAATAGTGGATGGCATCCCTTCAATTCCTCTTTCAATTAAGGAAGAAATGCAGTTTTACTCCGAATCGAGGAGTGCAGGATTTGCAGGTTGGCATCCGATAAACCGCAGTATGCTGATCAGTACACGGTTTGGCAATACAAATCAACTGCATCAACTGGCCATGCCCATGGGTGCCCGCAGGCAGATGACATTCTTTGAGGACGCCGTGAGTTCAGGCAGTTATGAACCATTACAGGGTAAATATGTGATTTTTAGTAAGGATGCTGGCGGAAATGAATTTGCGCAACTGTACCGCCTTGACCTTGAAACAGGGAAAACGGTATTGATCACAGATGGTGGCCGTTCGCAAAACAGTTCACCATTATGGAGCCGTTCGGGGAAACAAATGGCCTATGCGTCAACAAAACGCAATGGCGCCGACCGGGATATTTATATCATGGATCCGGCAAACCCTTCGTCTGAAAAGCAGGTATTGCAGTTAAAAGGCGGGGGCTGGGGCGTGCTGGACTGGTCGCCGGATGATAAGCAGTTGTTGTTGATGGAATATATATCAGCCAATGAATCACGGTACTGGTTAGCCGAAATTGCAACAGGCGCCATGGAGATGCTGACAGGGAAGGATGGAAAGAAAGTGTCGTACGGGCAGGCAAAATTTGCAAAGGATGGACGGGGAATCTATTTCCTGTCTGACCAGGATTTCAAATTTAAAAGACTGGCCTATATGAACCTGGCCAGCAGGTCTGTAGATTATATCAGTAAGATGAACTGGGATGTGGATGGGTTTGACTTGTCGGAAGATGGAAAGCAGCTCGTTTTTATTACAAACGAAGCGGGGCAATCTGTGTTATACCACCTCCAAACTACCGGTAAGGCATATTCGAAAATAGATGGATTGCCGGTGGGTGTGTATTCGCGCCCTGATTTCCATCGCAACGGCAAGGATATCGCATTGTCTGTGAATACCGCCAGGTCTGCTTCCGATATCTATGTGGTTGACATCACAACCAAAAAAGCAGAGCGTTGGACGGAAAGTGAGATGGGTGGAATGGCGCCGGATCAACTCAGTGAGCCCAGGCTGGTAACCTGGAAAAGTTTTGACGGGTTGGAGATCAGCGGTTTTTATTATGGCGCGCACCCGCGTTTTAATGGCAAGAGGCCAGTGGTCATCAACATTCATGGGGGACCTGAAGGCCAATCGAGGCCTGTGTTCCTGGGATCAAATAATTTTTTCCTGAATGAAATGGGCGTGGTCATGATTTTTCCGAATGTCCGCGGTTCCGCAGGGTTTGGTAAAACATTTATTGCCCTGGATAATGGCATGAAAAGGGAAGAGTCGGTGAAAGATATCGGTGCCTTACTGGATTGGATTGCCCAACAGCCTGAGCTGGATGCCAGCCGCGTGATGGTGACGGGCGGCAGTTATGGAGGGTATATGACCCTCGCCGTTGCCACACATTACAATGACCGCATCCGTTGCGGGCTTGATGTGGTTGGTATTTCCAATTTCAATACGTTTTTAAAAAATACAGAAAGCTACCGCAGGGATTTACGCCGCGTGGAATATGGGGATGAGCGCGACACGGCCATGTATGCCTTTTTGGAAAAAATATCGCCCCTGACCAATGCCGGAAAGATCACCAAACCATTATTCATTGTTCAGGGCGGGAATGATCCCCGGGTACCCAGAACGGAAGCTGTTCAAATGGCAGATAAAGTGAAGGCGAATGGCGGCGAGGTATGGTACCTGGAGGCAAAGGACGAAGGGCATGGTTTCAGGAAAAAAGCCAATGCCGATTTTCAGCGTTACGCAACGGTTATGTTTATGCGTAAATACCTCCTGGAATAATAAGGTACGCATTGAAACCTTCCTGAACACGATTTGTTATCATAACCCTGTCATTTGATTCCTATTTGGCAGGGTTCTTTATTTGTATCTTTACAGCCCCATTTTATGAGTAAAGCAAAGGTTAAAACAAAGGTATCTGAAGAGTCACATGCTGATGTGATAGAAGTAGTTGGCGCACGAGAGCATAACCTGAAAAATATTGATATCCGTATTCCCAAGCAGAAGCTTGTAGTTTTCACCGGTGTCAGCGGCAGCGGTAAGTCTTCACTCGCTTTTGATACTTTATACAACGAAGGCCAGCGCAGGTATATGGAAAGTTTTTCCGCTTATGCGCGCCAGTTTATCGGGGATATGGAACGGCCGGATGTAGATAAGATTACAGGCTTGTCGCCAGTGATTTCAATAGAACAGAAAACCACCAATAAGAACCCAAGGAGTACGGTAGGTACCATTACGGAATTGTATGATTTTTTGAGATTGTTGTTTGCGAGGGTTGGGGAAGCGTATAGTTATGAGACCGGTAAGAAGATGGTAAAATTCAGTGAAGAGGAAATTATTGCACACATCTATGGCCGTTTAAAGGGCAGGAAGATCACATTGCTCGCGCCTTTGATCAGGGGACGCAAAGGGCATTACCGGGAATTGTTTGAAGATATCCGGAAAAAGGGTTTTGTGAAGGTGCGGGTAGATGGTGAGATTCTCGACCTTGCACCACGTATGCAGGTTGACCGGTACAAAATCCATGATATTGAAGTGGTGGTGGATCGCCTGCAGGTGACACCCGATATGAAATTAAGGATCGCGCAAAGTGTGCAGAAATCTTTGCAAATGGGCAAAGACCTGTTGTTCATTTTCGATCATGATACCAATAGCCTCTTGCAGTATAGCAAACAGTTGATGTGTATTGATACGGGGTTGAGTTACGAGGAGCCATCCCCCAATAGTTTTTCATTTAATTCGCCGTATGGCGCTTGCCCTTCCTGTAAGGGTTTGGGCACAATGCATGAAGTGAATTTGGAGGCGGTGATCCCGGATGGCCAGTTGTCTGTCAGCGAAGGTGCCCTGGCTCCCCTGGGTGAAGAGCGGGAAGCTTATATCTACCGTCAGGTACAGCAGGTTGCGCGCAAACATAAAATCAGCCTAGAAAAACCCTGGGTTGAATTATCGCCTGCCGCAAAAAATATCCTCTTATACGGTAAGGCGGATGCAGATCCTGAAGCCATGCGTTTACATGAGGTTGATATGAACGATGTATCCGAAGGGCCGGTGTATTATGCCACAGAATTTGAAGGTGTCGTTACCATGCTGCGCAGGTGGTTCACCGGTACCAACACATCAGAGTATTTGCGTGACTGGGTGGAAAAGTTCATGGTGATGCGCAGTTGCCAAACATGCCAGGGTTCGAGATTGAGAAAAGAAAGCCAGTGGTTCAGGGTTGTTGACAAGAATATTTCTGACCTGAGCCGCATGGGGCTTGATGAATTGCAGCAATGGTTCACAAAGTCTTATACAAAGTTAAGCGCCAAACAACAGGTCATCGCAAAAGATATCCTGAAAGAAATACATGACCGTTTACAGTTTTTGCTGGATGTTGGACTGTCGTATCTTTCGCTTGACCGTCCGTCAAAAAGCCTGAGCGGCGGTGAGTACCAGCGCATACGGCTTGCGACACAAATAGGATCACAATTACAGGGCATCACTTATATACTGGATGAGCCCAGCATTGGCCTGCATCAGCGCGATAACCAGCGGTTGATCCATGCCTTGCAGAATTTAAGGGATATCGGCAACAGTGTACTGGTGGTGGAACATGATAAGGATATCATGCTGGCGGCAGACCACCTGGTGGATATCGGGCCAAGGGCGGGTATCCACGGCGGAAAGATCGTGGCGGCAGGGACACCCGAAGATGTTTTGAAATCAGGCACGGAAACCGCTGATTATTTATCGGGCAGGAAAAAAATACCGGTACCGGCTACACGAAGAAAAGGAAACGGTGATGCCATTATTTTGACTGGCGCATCAGGAAATAATCTGAAGAATGTAATGGCACGTTTTCCTTTGGGCAAATTGATCCTGGTTACCGGCGTGAGCGGAAGCGGCAAGTCTACATTGATCAATGATACACTGTATCCTATTTTGAGCAACCATTGTTATCGCTCGCGTATGCAGCCCTTGCCCTATCAGTCGATCAAAGGGCTTGAGCATATTGATAAGGTCATTGAAATTGATCAAAGCCCGATTGGACGCACGCCCCGAAGTAATCCGGCCACATACTGCGGATTTTTTACCGACATACGTACTTTGTTCGCCGCGGTACCAGAAGCCAAGATACGCGGGTATAATGCCGGACGTTTTTCGTTTAATGTAAAAAGCGGCCGTTGCGAAGTTTGCGAGGGTGGGGGTATGAGGGTGATTGAAATGAATTTCCTGCCGGATGTGTATGTGCATTGTGAAAAATGCAATGGGAAAAGGTACAACCGGGAAACCCTGGAGATCAGGTATAAGGGAAAATCTATCAGCGATGTTTTGAATATGACGGTGGATGAAGCCGTCGATTTTTTTCAACCCGTACCATTCATTTACCGGAAAATAAAAGTGTTGCAGGAAGTAGGGTTGGGGTATATATCCCTTGGCCAAAGCGCCGTGACATTAAGCGGTGGTGAGGCACAGCGCGTTAAACTGGCAACCGAACTGGGGAAAAGAGATACGGGACGGACATTTTATATTTTAGATGAACCCACAACCGGATTGCATTTCCAGGATATACAGCACCTGCTCGATGTATTGCATAAGTTGGTGGAGCGCGGTAATACCGTTTTAGTCATCGAACATAACCTTGATATGATCAAAGTGGCTGATCACATTATTGATATTGGCCCCGAGGGCGGATCAGGAGGAGGTGAGATTTTGTTTGAGGGTGTTCCTGAAGGCTTGGTTAAAGTGAAAGCCAGCCTAACAGGCAAATACCTGAAAGCGGAATTGGCTTAGTATGCATTATGTGCGTTAAGCATCTAATTCGCCAGATTGTTGCAGTAGTTCTTCATGGTCAATTTCCGGACTGTATGGGATGCTGAAGCTGCATACAGTTCCCGCGCCGACCTTACTTTCAATATCAAAACGGCCTTTGTTTTTTTCCACAAAATCTCTGCAGAGCATTAAGCCTAGCCCGGTGCCATGTTCATTTGAAGTGCCTTTTGTACTGAAGTATTGCTGTTCAAGGATCTTTTTCAGGTTCTCCGGGCTGATGCCCATTCCGGTGTCCCTAACCAGCACCAGCAGACTGCCTGGTTGTTCTTCTATATCAATTGTTACCTGCCCGGCTTTATCCGTGAATTTAATCGCGTTTGAAACCAGGTTCCTTAACACCAGGCTGATCATATCCCGGTCTGCATGAACCATAATTTCATCTTCGCGCGGTATCTTAATACCAACATATTTTTGTTGCGCCTGGATTTGGGTTTGTTGATATACCTCCTTTATTACTGCATACAAATCAAAGTCAGTCGGGTTCACCTGGTTGCCCTGCATTTGGCTTTTAGCCCACTGCAGGAGGTTTTCCATAAGTCCGGTAATATGCTGTAAGTCTTGTGATATTTCTGGTACAAGCAGTTTGATATCATCCCCAGGAAGATCGTACTGCTGAACATTTTTGAAGAGGTTGCGCAAGCCGTAAATGGGTGTGCGCAGGTCGTGGCCAATGATTGAGAACAGCCTGTTCTTTACCGCGTTTAATTCTGACAGTTGCCTGGTTTGCTCCTCCAGTTGTGTGGCTTTTTCTGCAAGCAGTATCTTTTGACATTCAATCTCATAATTTTTTTCTTCCAGCAACCGGTTCCTTTCCAGTATCTCTGCCTGGTATCCATTGCTTTCTTTTTTAATCAGGATGATGCCTGCGAAAATGAACAGAATGGCCAGTACCTGGTTAGCTACATAAAAAGGATAGTTGATGTCTTCCAGCCTGAATGTATAGTTTCTGTAAATGAGTGTAACCGAAACATAACAGCTCACAGAAAAGATTACGGCAAATGCTACATTACTGATGCGTTGCAGGAAAAACACCGCAAGTACGGCATACAGAAGCAGGAATAAGTTGATGCCTACATCTATATCTCCCAGGTAAACCACTGATGTGATGATCGGATAACAAGTGAAGTAAATAATCCTCGATTTTCGGTGTTCCTGGAAATAATTGAATAAAAGAACCAGGCCGCTGATTACAGCAGGTGCAACGGCTATAATCCAGGCCAATGGTGGGAGGTACCCTTCGTTTAACAATCCGGCAACGGGCATGCATAAGCCTGTCAGGAACCCAAAGAAGTTAATGAGATTGAATATGCCTAATCGCCTTCTTTCATAATCATCCATGCCTTCCCATGAGCCCAGGTATTTAACCCCATTAAAAAATCCAACAATTTTTTTAAACATGGATAGATCCCTTTTGATTAATGCCTTTCGTTGGTTTTTTATCAATACTATGGTTGCATACGCGAAGAATAAGGCAAGTCATAGTAACGAAAATAGATTTGTGGTTTCAGAGGTTACAGCCGTAACAGTTACGTGCTCTGAGGGAGTTATCTTCTGTTATATATACTTGCACTTATTGTATGTTGAATCTGTTTATTGCCTCAAGCCATTGTAAATCAACACAATCAATAAACAGACCAGGATGAAGAGAAGCCTGAATACGGTGGGTTGATATTTGTAACTTCTTTTCATTGTTATTTACATTAGAAGAAGTGCGGGCACCTCATTTGTTGGCGGGCCCTTCGGTCCGGACGTGTTTCCGACACTTCGCCAAGCGTTACGCCAAAGCGGAGCGCGAGCGAAAAGTACGCGTCCATTTGCTTTGAGTTGCCCCTTTGGGTGCCCGGTTCATACCTGTTTACGCCGGGAGTGACGATGCCTACGGTTTTGTCGTGTATTTCACGTGCAATCAGCGCCTGTTCCGGTGTCAGGTACACATCAAAAAGATTTGGGTCTATATAAGTCGTGCTGACATCGTCGATATAATCCGTAAATGTTTTACGGTACAATAATTCGAAACATCCATTAAACCTTTCGGTAAACTGGTAACGCACGCCAAGTCCCATCGGGATATTTATCTGCGTCAGAGAATAAGGCTTTTTGTCGGGGTATTCCGCCATGCCCTGCCCCTCCGTCCTGAGTGGATGCAGTTTGTGCCATGTGGTTACGCCTTGAGCATTGGTAATCGATCCTTTTGGGTCAAACTTGAAAACGCCGGCTCCAATTAATCCGTAAGGCCTGAGCCTTGGCAGGTTTTCCGGATCGTCTATAAACATCAAGGTAGGATACAATTCAATGGCGCCGTAGGCTTCAAATATATCACTCTTAAAGTCTAGGTTTCGTTGCTTCCTCCACAATTCATTGACACCATTGGTGTTGATGATATTATCCCTCCCTTCCACATATGTGTATTGCATGGCTGCCCTGAAGCCAAACCAATGGTTTGGGTAAACGGCAACGTATGCGCCTTTCATGAGTTTTGTCAGTTCCAGGTTCAGGTCTTTCAGGAATCGGGTTCCTTTTCCGGCATTGCCGCCCAGGTCGCCAAGAAAGAATGTTGGGCCCAGATTGATGCCGGCTTCCCAGCGCATTTTCCCTGTGCGTAATGACAGGTGTTGCGCATTTGATGAGTTTGCCATCAGCAAAAATCCCAGCGCAAACATGCGCCAATTCCAGGCATTTCCAATTTGGATCAAGCGTTTCATGGGGTAAGGGTTTCTCCATGCATGGGCATATCCGAATAGGTACACCTATGGCATAGTACCCTGTAAACGACAGAGGAGGCCTGGTTATTGTGGGAAAGGGGATTTTTTTAACCGCATCATTTCAATATGCGGGATGCCGTCTTCCAGATAAGGTTCACCGATCGGATCAAACCCCAATGATTTATAGAAGTCAAGCAGGTATAGTTGAGCTCCGATTTTAATATTAACATCCGGGTATAGGTTTGAGGTCCTGAGTATGGCCTCACCCATCAGGATTTTTCCCAAACCTTGATTGCGCGCCGATGGAGAGGATACTACCCGTCCAATACTGGACGCATCCGGGTAAGATACGCCCGGGGGCAATAAGCGGGCATATGCAAGCAATTTACCTTCAACCCTGCCCATAAGATGGTGCGATGACTGGTCTTTGTCGTCCATGTCAAGATAAATGCATTGCTGCTCTACCACAAATACTTCTGACCTTAACCTGAGGATTTCATACAGGGATTCCGGGCTGAGATCATGAAATGATGTGCATGTCCAGTTGATGTTCATATGGTATAATGGGGTTATAACGGTAAAGGTTAAACGAAAATATCAATATCCGTATTTGTTTTTCCATTTTTCTTTCAGAAATTTCCTGATCTCCTCTTCCCGGGGGTTTGGCTGGGGCTTATAAAAGCTCATGCCATCGATCTCATCAGGCAGGTACTGCTGTTCGATAAAGTTCCCCGCGTACAGATGCGCGTAATGGTACTCTTTTCCGTAGTTAAGTTCCTTCATCAGTTTTGTTGGCGCATTTCGTAAATGCAGGGGAACCGGCAGGTCGCCGTGTTTCTTTACAGCCTGCAAGGCTTCTTCAATGGCACTGTAAGAGGCATTGCTTTTTGCGGAGCTGGCAAGGTAAATGGCACATTGCGAAAGGATGATCCTGCTTTCCGGGTAACCGATCTGGTGCACTGCCTGAAAGCAATTGTTGGCTAACAACAATGCGTTTGGGTTGGCGTTCCCAATATCTTCACTGGCAAATATGAGCATCCTTCGTGCAATGAATTTCAGGTCTTCACCCCCTTCGATCATCCTGGCCAGCCAATATACAGCGGCATTGGGGTCGCTGCCGCGCATGCTTTTGATGAATGCTGATATGATATCATAATGTTGTTCGCCTTTTTTATCGTATAATACAGTGCGCCTTTGGGCGATCTCCATCACGGCTTCGTTTGTAATGGATTGCCCTGCAGGCAATACATCGGCCACCAGTTCCAGGAGGTTGAGCAGTTTTCTGGCATCTCCGCCCGATAAATTCAGTAATGCTTCCGTTTCCTTTATATGCAATCCTTTTGAATGGATATGTTCATCTTCCTCCAGGGCTTTGCGGATTAATTGTTCGAGGTCTGATTTTTCAAGCGGCTTTAATACATACACCTGGCAACGGCTGAGTAAGGCGCTGTTCACTTCAAAAGAAGGGTTTTCGGTAGTGGCGCCAATAAGCGTAATGATGCCTTTTTCCACTGCACCCAGCAAAGCGTCCTGTTGCGATTTATTAAAGCGATGGATCTCGTCTATAAATAAAACGGCGCCATCTAATGTTTTTGACTGTTCTATAACTTCGCGTACTTCCTTCACACCTGAGGAAATGGCGCTGAGCGTGAAAAATGGCTGGTTTAGGGTATGGGCTATAATCTGTGCAAGTGTTGTTTTGCCCACTCCCGGAGGGCCCCAAAGTATCATAGACGGGAGTTTCCCTTTTTGAATGGCTGTTCGCAGGATACTACCGGTGCCGGTTAGGTGCTGTTGGCCAACCAGGTCATCAAGGCGCATCGGCCTGAGTCTTTCAGAAAGAGGGGGCATGCTCATGCTGCAAAGGTACACCAGGTGCGATTCATCTGCTGATCACAGGTTGGAAATACCCGATGATATCCGCCAATTCCATGGCTTTATCCCGGAACGGGATGTCCAGTACAATGAGGTACCCGTTTGGGCCCCCGGCCTTCCGGATGATGTTTGTCAGTGCCTGCTGGCCGCTTTCCAGCCTCAGCCCGGTTGTTTCGTCCCAGCGCTCTTTGGTTGTCAGGCATCCATTCGACGGGATCATGGGCCAAAAGGCCGCATCCCTGTACCATAAAGGGTTTGTAGTATGCCCATGGATGATGATTTCCGTCCTCCCGGATTGCCCTGCAAAAAAACTTTCGTGCAATGGTTCATATACCTCAGCTTCAGGCGGCAGCAACTTTTTGTACATGTCTAAACTCCATTCATTGTCTTGTAAACTGCTGTCCATAAAAAAATGGCCGGCCTTGTATTCATAAGGCATGGTCAATTGCACATTTTCGCTTGGGCCAATCATACCACTGAGCGATCTTCCGAACCCATCCATCCGGTACAAACCCCGGGGCGTATTGCCCAGATGAAATATACCTGGCATATTGCTTATGCTGCGCGCAAGTACCGGTACATGATTTATTTGCTGATGATCATCCCTCAACCAATTCCCGCTGCTATCCCTCACGACAATGAGCCCTGGATAATTCCTGTTTTGCGGCAACAGGCAAAATGTTAAGGTGTGGCCCCGCAGATAATTGGGTGAAAGGATTGCAGAGATGATGCGATTCAGGTCAGACATTTCTGGTTTAGCCTGCATCTGCTTGTAAACCATCCTCATCATTGGCTTAGCGCTATCATACAATGGATGATTCCGGAATGCAGATGCTACCATGTGCTGCCTGCCGCTGTCGGAGCAATACAGGTACCAGGCCGTCATCGCCGCCAGGCCCGTATCTTTTACGTTTGCCCAGTTTTTCTCCATATTTTCCCTGAAACCATATCTATGCTGGCCTTGCAGTAATGCAATTAGTTTGATTTGAAAGTAGACGGGCATGGCAGCGGATTTTGACACCGCCTCTGATATTTTTTGATCAATCCATGCCGATTTCTGATTGACCAGGAGGATGGCATCAAATGCAGTGGCCCAGGCATCCGCATTATTTATGGAAAGGCTATCCCGCAGGTTCTTTTGTATGATATTCCTGCTGATGTTTTGATATAGTTTTTGTTGCGCAGGCCTGGTAGCGTCTTTACAGAAAACAGAGTCTGATGTTTGTGCCGGCAGATGTAAAAAAAGGCCTGAAAACAGGCCTGTAAAGAGTATATGTTTCAGGGTTGATGTTGAACAGATATGAAGGATCTTCTTCATCAGGGCCTGTCAGCGGTTGATTGAATGAATAGTTCTTTCAGTTGTTTTTCGTCAATTTCTCCCGGGGCGTCAAGCATGACATCCCTGCCACTGTTGTTTTTGGGGAACGCGATGAAGTCGCGGATGCTTTCACTGCCCCCCAGAATCGCGCACAGCCTGTCGAAACCAAAAGCGATGCCGCCGTGAGGTGGTGCGCCATATTCAAAAGCGCCCAGCAGGAACCCGAACTTTTCCTGTTGTTCATGCGCGTCCATGCCAAGGGCGGCGAACATTTTTTCCTGCAACTCCCTTTGATAGATCCGTATGGAACCCCCGCCGATTTCATTTCCATTCAGTACGAGATCGTATGCGTTGGCCTTAATACCCGAATAGGGATGAGCGAGGTAATTGTCCCTGTCGCGGATCACCGGGTCATTCTCAATCATAATGGAAATATGGTCGGGCTTGGGCGCTGTAAAAGGGTGGTGGCGGGCTACCCAGCGGCCAATTGTGCCTTTGCCTTCCAGTTCTTCTTCCGCGTATTCGAATAAAGGGAAATCGAGCACCCAAAGAAGTTTGAATTCATCGGGTTTGCGCATGCCTAAACTATCGGCGAGGTGTAAACGCAGTTCGCTGATCGCCTTTCTTGTCCTTTCTTCCTGGCCGGCCAAAATGAGGATCAGGTCGCCCGGTTTTGCCTGTGAGGCATCGGCAATGGCGCGTAGCCTGTCTTCATTGTAAAATTTGTCGACGCTGCTTTTTAAAGTTCCGTCCGTATTGTACTTGATCCAAACTAGCCCTTTCATCCCGATCTGGGGACGTTTAACCCATTCAGTGAGTTCGTCCGTTTGCTTGCGGCTGTATTCGCTGCAACCTGGTGCCACTACGGCCAGTACGGTTTCCGCTTCATCAAACACCTTGAAATCAACACCGTTGACCAGGGCCGAATGGTCTTCCTTTTGCAGAAATACGGTTCCCGGTTTTTTCAGGTTGCAAAGTTTCATATCGAAACGGATATCGGGCTTGTCGTTTCCATATAGCCACATCGCGTCTTCCCAACTCATGCGTGCTACCGTTTCCGTGTAATCAATCTGCTTCACATCCTTGAATATCCTTTTAATCAGCCCTTCAAACATCTGCAGGATATCTTCCTGTTCCACAAATGCCATCTCACAATCTATTTGTGTGAACTCCGGCTGGCGGTCGGCCCTCAAATCCTCATCGCGGAAGCATTTCACAACCTGGTAATACCTGTCGTACCCGCTTACCATCAACAGTTGTTTAAAAGTTTGCGGTGATTGCGGTAATGCGTAAAACTGGCCGGCATTCATCCTGCTCGGCACTACAAAATCACGCGCGCCCTCAGGCGTCGATTTAATCAGGAATGGCGTTTCAATATCCATGAACTGTTGTTCATGCAGGTAGTTCCTGGCGCTTCGGCCAACGGCATAACGCAATTCCAGGTTTTTGCGCAGTGGGTTCCTGCGCAGGTCGAGGTACCGGTATTTCATACGGAGGTCGTCACCGCCGTCCGTATCATCCTGGATGGTGAAGGGCGGTGTTGCCGATTTATTCAAAATCTTAAAACTGTTGACCAGGATTTCAATGTCACCCGTCGGTATCTGGTTGTTTTTATTTGTCCTTTCACTAACGGTGCCGGTTACCTGTAATACAAATTCCCTGCCCAATGGCGTGGCTTCCAGCTGTTCATTCAGTGATTCGGAAAATAATAGTTGCGTAATGCCATATCGGTCGCGCAAGTCAATAAAAGTAATGCTGCCGAATTTCCGGATGGTTTGCACCCAGCCGGCGAGGGTTACAGTTTGCCCGGCATTTGAGAGCCTGAGCTCGCCGCAGGTATTGCTTCTGAACATAAATGATTTTAATTCAATACTTCCTGATAGTTCAATTCGCTAACCAGGCCTTCAGGGCCGGCCGGTTGGCGAACTGCAAATATAAGCCTGTTATGCAAAAGGGGGCTATTCACATGGTTTCCAGTTCAGCTTTATGCCTGGGTTTCCAGATTATATAATAATATGCAAGCAGGAGTATACCTATGACAAAGGGGATCACAGACAGATGTTTCATGCTATACTCCCCCCAAAGTGGCAGGCTGTCAAAATGAAAGAATTCACTGATCATCCAATAACTGTTGGCGCTGATCCAGACCGTTATAGCCAGGTTATGACAAAGTTCAGATACCATTTTCCTGGTCCGCCAGGAAATAACAATAGCGATAATGAGGGTTGGGGCGATCATGAGTATGCCCAGGAGCCGCCAATTCATGCACCAGGCAATATCCTTAAAAAGCCAGAATACAATGTGCAGGTTTTCCATCCTGCGGTACCGAAGGGGGATGCTGTAAACAGGCGAACGATTTTCCATACGCGAATATAGAAATTCCTATCAGTCCTTTTTATCTGCTTTATTCCGGTTCCTTTACGTCAAGCACCATGCCCTGGCTGTTTGCGGCAAACTCCGGCGCATACATGCATTGCACCGAGCTTATCCCATTCAGGTATTTGCCCGGTTGCCCCACGAAGGCTTTGTATTCGAAAACGTGCCGGCCGCGTGGCAGCCAGTCAAAGAAGATATGTGTCGCCAGGTCGCGCGTGCTTTCGTAGTATGAAAGCCCACCCTGCCATTTATGTCCACTGAGCACGTTCACGGGTTCCAGGCAAGCGCCCCGCATGTCTTTCAGGTGAATAAACTCCAGGTCTCGGTCTGTTGATACAACTAACCTGACCACAACCTTATCGCCTATACGAAGTTGTTCCCCTGCTTTCAGTTCCCTTAATGTTGGCCCTGCTGGCCCCGCTTCTTCAATCATGATTTTTTTCTCAAGGCCCAAGGCAGTCTTTGCCGGGCTGATCTTATCCATGTCTTCAAAATATTGCCAGTACATGGCTCCCCATGACCTCAGCCCGGATTGGGCTTCTGTAGTTGCCGGCATATCAACGGTCCAGTTGCCCATGCTATTCTGCACCTGATCAGCGGGTATGCGCTTGCTGAAATATCCTGTACCTGCTTCAGCTTGTTCTTCATCGCTGTTGATGCGCACATTTCCCAGGCTCATCCAAACTGTACCCTTGCTACTCAACCATTCACTGCCGGTTAACAATACGGCATAACAGGCTTCCGCCGTTGCCCTTGTGGTTCCCCAATGATGGGTTTGTTTTTGCCGGAGTAACCATGTCCGTAACTCATCAGTTAACTGGTTGTCTTTGACAATTTCATGAAATGCCTCGATCATCAGGGCCTGGTTTTCTATGGCAGACTGGTACCAGAAATAACCCCTGTTGGATAAATCTTTCCAGTACATGCCCAATTCCGGGTGGCGGATGGCGTTCTCCCGCAAAGTGCGCAGGATGTTCCGGGCCGAAGTAGTAGAGCCTTCACGATGAAGCGCCAAAGCCGTCATGGCCTGCAGGTTTTTAGGTTGTTTCAGCCAGAATAGCCTGGCTTGTTTTTGATAATATTCAAATGCCTTGCGTGCACCGGGTTTTATAGGAATGTTCCTGAAGAAACTCCTCATGTAGAGGTACTGGACCTGCTCTGGGCCTGGCACCTGCCTGCTTAATGCCACTTTAGAACGGATAAGATTGTTATAATCTTCAAGAATCCGTTGATCAAGGTAAGTAAGGGCATTATTGATTAATGGTTGAAGGGTTTGCCTGTCTGAACTGCTGATGCTATTGATATGCTGCAGGTGGCCGATGCCGGATAGAAGGTATTGTGTGATGTACCTGTTATCGGGCCCTTTTCCGAACCAACTGAAGCCGCCATTAGGTAATTGCCATTCCAGCAGTTTTTGGATGGTCTTATTTTTTTCTTTCGATAATCTAACAAGGTCAAACAGAACGGCAATCTGCCTGCGCTGTTCCGTTTCCGATTGCGCTTCCAGTACCCAGGGTGTTTCCTGCAGCAGCGCTGATTTCAGCTCCTGGTTTTTCAACAGGTTGCTCATCAACGCGGCGCTATCTGTATTTTTCCATTTTTCAAATACTGTCTTAATGGCCGGAATTTTTTCTGCAATGCTTTCCGCCAGGCTGTTTGCGTAAAACCTGTTGAATTCCTGTTCAATACATTCATATGGGAATTCCACCAGGTATGGCAACGATTGTACGGCAAGCCAGGATGGGTTTCGGGTAAACGTTACTGTTAGTGACTGACGTTGCAAGGTCGGGCTATTGGCGTTCAATAATTTTTCCATCTTGAACAGCTTTTTTTCGCCCGGTTTTATCTGTATAGGTAATGATTCCGTCACCAGCATCCTGTTGCTGAGTACCGGCAATACATTTTCCTCGGCATCGCGGTATTGTCCGTCATTGCTTTGCACACTAACCCGCCAACCCAATAACCCGTTGAACTGATGTGGGACATTCAGGTTGAAATGCACCAGGCTGCTTTTGCCTGGTTCAACGGTTACATATTGATTGGGAAAAACATTCTTGAACCATCCGTCCACCGGCTTTTTGGTTGAGGCATCGAATAATTCCAATTGCACGGTTCCCGTGATTTCCTTCTCCGAAGTATTCGCGATTTTCAACAACCATCGGGCGTCATCGCCTTCCCGTAAAAACCTGGGCATATTGGGTTGAACCATCAATGGTTTTTGTGTGATCAGGTCCTGGCTTACATAACCTGATGAAATATCCGGCGTATGGGCCATCGCCATCATCTTCCAGGTAGTCAGCGCGTCGGGTATGGTAAATGTAAACTTGATCAACCCCTGGCTGTCGGTCATCAGTTGCGGGTAGAAGAATGCCGTTTCCCGGAAATCAGTCCTAACCCTTCCCTGGTTGACATTCCCGGGTTCGTTTTTCTGTTGCGAAATGCTGTCGGCTTTATTTGACGCGTTACCGTCTTCTTCCTTTTCATCCGACTTCTTTCCTGCCATCATGGCTTCCGCAGGCGCGGTTGCGGCGGCAACCTTCATTTCCCTCCGTACAATTCCATCGTTTACATAGTTTCCATAATTATTCCAATCAATCAGCCTGTCGTATACAATAGGTTTCAACTCTATTGGCTGGCGCACAATTGTTTCGTATTCCTGCGACTGTACTGCTTTGCAGGTTGGGGCCTGCCAGTGAATCCCATGACTGTACCGGGGCCAGATATTGGATACGGTAAACCAGTTATGCGGGAGGAACTGATCTAAAGATTTGTCATACATGCTGATTAGTGCTTCCGCCGCTTGCTGGTCTGCTTTAGGTCCTTTGATGCTGATCGTCCATTCTTCCTGACTGCCTGGCAGGGTTTTGTCCCGATATGTTTCAACCGACACTTTTAAGTCTTTGTTTGACCATTTTACCGGCAAGTATTCCGTGCCACTGAACAAACGATTGAATTTCATAAATGCATAGCTGGCACTGATCCCGCCACGGTCTTTTTCACTAACGGCAATGGGTACCAGCAGCGACTTGTCCTTTTTTATTTGCCGCAGAACCACGGAACTGTCATTCACCGGCCTGACGATGCCGTATAATACCCATACTTCATCAAAGGAAGTTTGGATCGAATGTTGTGCATATTCGCCGGGCAATGCTTCCTGGTTCTGCAGCAAAGATTCATGCGCATCAGTGGCCAATAATGTTTTGCCCCCGCGTACGCGGATGATTTTTTCAGAAGACAGCTTCATGCCATTGTTGTCTGTAGAAACCGCTTTGAGTACATACCATCCGTCTTTCCAACTGCGGGCGGGGATATTGAACTGCCCGTCAACTTTGCTGCTATCGGTCAATTCAAATATTTTTTCCCCCTGTTTCCATTGAACGGGATTGTCTTCCTGCTGATAAGGGTCGTGCGGGAAATGCCTGATGAAATCCTCCTTGCCCATGATGAATTGGTCTGGCGCATCCCAATACCTGGTGCGGACAAACCTTCCGGGGCTTTCCAGCGCGTATATGCCTAATGTCAGCTTTGCAGGAATATGCGTATCCTGCAGGTTTCGGGTGAATATCCTTGTTCTTGGGATACTGTCGGGATGGGCCTGTTCCGGTATGTCAATCCGGATGGCAAACATGTGCCATGACACGGGTATCATGATTTGATTGCTTCGGGTTTCGCCATTCATGTCGGTTACATCAGCGATAACTTCGTAATGGAAAACAGGTTCGGCGCTTTGAGGAATTGATTCATCCGGTATTGCCTTAAATAAGATGTCAAAGTTCCCAGTCGCGTCAGTTACGGATTGTCCATTGGCCACTTCCGCCTCTTCCGTATGCCAGGGCATGCCTTTCCATGCGCCGGCAAAAGAATCGTAAGGCCTCCATAAGGGCATAACCGATTTTCGTATAACCCTATACGTTACCTGCGCGTTTGAAATGCTGTTGCCCGCATAAGCCATAGCTTTTCCTTTTAAAGTAATGCTGTCATTCATGCGATAGGCAGCTGCCGGCTTATCTATTGATACAAAAAAAGCGGGGCGCTTATATTCTTCTACCTGGATTGAAACGCTCGATTGATTGCTGCTGTCTAATATGCTAAACTGGCCTGTGAGTTGGTTTTCGGGCAGTACAAATGACCCTTGAAAAGAGCCGAATGCATTGGTTGTAACCTGCAACTGGCCTGCTTTCTGTCCATTCGCGTCCAATAGCTGGATGCTTGTTTGATGGTTTTTACGTAAACTTCTGTCTTGCCGGTCTGTATCTATAACAATACCTTTTACATACACTGTCTGTCCGGGTCTGTAAATAGACCGGTCTGTAAAAAAGAAAGTACGGCTGCTTTTACCGGAAGGTTCGTAACTATTGTAATAAGTAGCATATTCCTGGTTCATGCCAAATAGTTCTTCTTTTTTCCACTTTATATCAATGGAATAAGCCCGGTTTTTGGGCAGGCCGCTGATCATCACTTTGCCATCATCATCCGCGGTAAACCTTCCGTACAATTTTTCTTCCCTGCTTCGTGTCTGGTAATTGTATTCCTGGTTCCAAACACTCAGTATCGCACCGCCAAGTGGTTTTCCGGTTTCCCTGTGTATGATATAATGCAGGTTTTTTTGATCATTGATGTATGCGATGGAACTCACTTGTATCAGTTGACTGGCCATTACATTGTTGCCCGGGGAAAAATCCGGGTTCCTGCTCACCAGTTGAATGTACATACCGGCGGGCAGTGCATCGTTCTTGAATTCTATAGCGTGTTCCTGGTAATCGCTTAGATTCGGTAAATCTATCTGCCATTCCCTGGTTGGCCTAAGCCTGCTCATTTCGCTCCATCGCAGTTCATAATTTTTTTCTTCCAGTTTCTGCCATTCAGCTTTACTAACCGGTATCACCCTGACATACAGTTTAGTGATGTTTTGGTATTTCAGGTATGTCCTGAATGGCTGTTCCGGTATGTTAACCTGTTCTGTACTAAGATTCAAGCCGGGGTTCAGGATATCGGCTTTCAGATTTTGGCATGCTTTTGCACCCTCCGTACCCGGGTACAAACGGATGGTTTCATCACATAATTCCAAAGCTTTTCTAAGTTCAAACTGGGGAGCAGGGTTATTGTAAGGGTGGTATTTTCTGCCCCTTTCGATATAAATACCCGCACGGAGCGACCTGGCCCTGGCTGCAGATGGATGGCGTTGATACCGTTGTTCAATATCGAGCAGCGCTTGTTCATATTTTTTTTCCTTGTCGGTAATCACTGCCACGCGTCGTACAAAATCAAGCCGGCTGAGGTCTGCATCCAGCAAGGCATCCGGTTCTTTGTCGTTCAGATGGAAACGGATGAGTTCCTGAATGATCATCAGTGCCTGTTGATGGAATGCGTCGGGACGGTTTTGCGGGAACGTGATTTGTGCAAATGCTGGTGCGGCCGCGAAAGCCCCGTCTTCACGTATCAATACTTTTTCAGCGGGCCTGCTGATGCCGCTGACTTCATCCTGGAAAAAATCAAAAGCCCGGAATGCCAGGAAATCGTACAGGCTTGGCCGTAAGTTCCGGCTGTTTTGCCCGGTTATTAATATGGGCTCCCAATCCCTGATGCTGATTTGTTGCAGGTTTTTACTGTTTTCAAGTGACGATTGAAACAATATTGCCGCTTTTTCGATCAATGCATTGGCCGACCAGGTTTGTATATCAAGGCTGTCTTCTACCTGGGCCCTGCCCCGGTTCATCAGCCTGTACCTGTTCATCTGGAAATATTGATTGTACATATCGGCCAGAATGCTTTGCAGGACATTTTTTACAGGCGCTTTTTTTCCTGTTAGTAAGCTGTCGACCCAACGGATATTTTTTACCATCGCATCCTCTTCAACCATATTCCTGTATTTCATGAGGTAAATAATGGCTTTGATTTCCTGGGGCGCATCCTGGTTTTTGGCTGCCATTGCCATGACCGTTTCCACCTCTTTTTGCGCGGAGGCTGTCAAGCCTTTCTCTTCCAGGGATGTAATTTTTTTCCAGCTTGCGTTGAACATATCTCCGGGTTGGGCATTTATTGATGATTGGAAACAGATTATGAGGGCTAAGGGAAGCAGGAATATATATCGCTTCATGGTACATGCTATTTGTTACAAGTTAAGAATAAGGCGCAAGATAGAAGATGCGGTTCCTCTTAGATTACATAAAGCTTTTAATTAAAACGCTTTAACTTTTAATTATCAGATCATGTTTTAACCTTGCCAAAACCTTCTGGTCATATTCAGGAAAGAAGCAGTATTTTTCACCCGAAAATGAATTAACATGAAAACAATTTTTACACTTATCACTGCCATTTTTATCAGCAGCCTCGCACAGGCCCAGTTTGGCGGCAACAACAGCCGCATCAGCATCAGCACCATATCCAATGATGAACTCAGTGTGGTGTTTGACGGACGCACGGTTTCGGATTGGAGAAGCCAGGACAGAACGGTTTACTTATCAAATGTCCGCCCCGGCTACCATACTTTAAAGGTATACCGTACCAGGGCGCGCAGGGGCTGGGGCAATTCGTCACAGAATACCATGCAACTCGTATATAACACACGGGTGCTGGTTCGTTCACGCACCCACCTGGATATCATCATCAACCGTTTCGGCAGGGTGTTTACCGACGAGCGTGAAATTGGCAGGGGCGAATATTATTCAGATTGGGATGATCAATATTGGGACCAGCCATTTGGCGGACAGACGCAGATTGTAATGGACGCCGTTAATTTTGACGCTTTCAAGCAAACCATCCGCCGCGAATCGTTTGACAATACGCGCCTGGCGCTTGCCAAACAAACCATGGACGCGAACTATTTTACCGCGGCCCAGATCAAGGATATCGTGGATCTGTTTACTTATGAAAACAGCAAACTGGATATCGCCAAATATGGGTTTAACCGTTGTGTAGACAAGAATAATTATTTCATCATCAACAATTCCCTTACATACAGCAGCAGCAAAGAGGAGTTGTCGAGGTATATCCAGGCCAATCAATAATTAAGTTGTTTATTTTTGGGGCTATACTTTCAACCGGGCGGGATTTATATTCCGCCCATTTTTGTGCATAAAAAAAAGGCATGAACCGTCATGCCTTTTCCATCTATTTATACGTGGTTATTTTTTCAGCGCTTCGGCAACGGTTTTGCCAATATCTGCCGGGCTAGCCACCACATGGATGCCACATTCGGCCATAATCTTCATTTTAGCGGCGGCTGTATCATCCGCACCGCCCACAATGGCGCCGGCGTGGCCCATACGGCGTCCCGGAGGCGCGGTTTGTCCGGCGATGAACCCAATGACCGGCTTTTTATTTCCGGACGCTTTAATATAATGAGCGGCTTCGGCTTCCATGCCACCGCCAATTTCTCCAATCATAACTATACCTTCCGTGGCTGGGTCGTTCATCAGCAGTTCCACCGCTTCTTTTGTTGTGGTTCCGATAATCGGGTCGCCACCAATGCCAATGGCTGTTGTAATGCCAAGGCCGGCTTTGGCAACCTGGTCGGCAGCTTCGTATGTGAGTGTTCCTGATTTTGATACGATACCAATATTACCTTTTTTGAAAATAAAGCCGGGCATAATACCCACTTTACATTCATCAGCCGTGATGACGCCTGGGCAATTGGGCCCGATCAGGCGGGTGTTGCGGCCCTGCAGGTAATTCTTCACTTTTACCATGTCCTGAACCGGGATGCCTTCGGTGATGCAAACTACCAGTTGGATGCCTGCTTCAGCGGCTTCCATAATGGCGTCAGCGGCAAAAGCCGGAGGTACAAAAATGATGCTGAAATCGGCGCCGGTTGTTTTTACGGCATCGGCCACGGTATTAAAAACTGGTTTGTCGAGGTGGGTGGTGCCGCCTTTTCCGGGTGTCACACCGCCTACAACCTGTGTTCCATATTCAATCATCTGGGTGGCATGAAAGGTTCCTTCCGTACCGGTGAATCCCTGTACAATAATTTTTGAGTTTTTATTGACTAATACTGACATGGCCTGTTAAATATGTGATTGATAAAATTTGCGCAAAGATAGGGGAGAAGGGTTATTTGTGGCCAATTCTTTGCAGGTTAACCGGCTTGGATGGATTAAACCCGGCTCATCACTGGTTTCCCTGGCCCGGGAATTTTCCGCCGTTGGCTTCCATCATGCGCATTTGTTTGGCGTCCTGCAGGAATTCGGAGGCAAAAATGAACTGGTTCAGGTTTTGGTTATCCGAGAAAATGATGTCTTTGCTGTTGCCTGTCCACTCTTTTTTCCCGTCTTTCAGGTATATGATATTGTCGCCTATTTCCATCACGCTGTTCATATCGTGGGTGTTGATCACCGTGGTCATGTTGAACTCCCGGGTGATCTCGTAAATCAGTTTGTCGATCAGCATGGAGGTTTGCGGGTCAAGCCCGGAGTTGGGCTCATCGCAGAAAAGATATTTGGGATTGAGTACGATGGCCCTCGCGATGCCCACCCTTTTTTTCATACCACCGCTGATTTCGGAAGGGTATTTCTTATTGCTTCCCACCAGGTTCACCCTTTCCAACACTTCGTTTACGCGTTTATGTTTGACGGCATGTGTGTCTTTGGTAAACATGTCTAGCGGGAATTGCACGTTTTCTTCCACCGTCATGCTGTCGAACAAGGCGGAACCCTGGAACAGCATGCCAATTTGTTGCCTCAGTAGTTTTCGTTCCTCCTGGTTCATGGTAGTAAAGCTCACGCCATCGTAGAGGATCTCGCCGGCATCAGGCTCAAATAAGCCTACCAGGCATTTTTGCAGTACCGTCTTGCCGCTGCCGCTGGTGCCAATGATGAGGTTGGCTTTCCCGGTTTCCATGATATGGCTCACGCCATCAAGTACCACTTTTTCGCCAAAGACCTTCCTGATATTTTTGATTTCAATCATCTTCGTGTATGCTTTACCGGTATGTATTGGTTATAATAAGAGGGCGGCCAGGATATAATCTGCCAGCAGCACGGTAATGCAGCTCACCACCACCGAAGTGGTGCTGCTCCTGCCTATTTCAAGGGATCCCCCCTTCACGTAATAACCATAATAGGCGGGTATCGAACTGATGATAAACGCGAATGTGTAGGCTTTTACAAGGGCGAAGCTGACATTGAAGGGTACAAAGTTTTCGAGTAGTCCCGCGTCATAGGTTTCTTTCGGGATGATGCCCGCCATTGAGCCGGCCATGCGGCCGCCCCATATACCTAATACCATTGCAAGCACTACCAGCAGCGGGATGGTGATGATGGCCGCGGCTATTTTTGGCATAACCAGGTATGATTTGGTATTGATGCCCATGATTTCAAGCGCATCGATCTGTTCGCTCACCCTCATATTTCCGAGTTCACTTGCGATCTTACTGCCCACAACACCGGCAAGCACAATACAAACCAGTGTGGGTGCGAATTCAAGGATCACCGTATCGCGAACGATCTGCGCGATGGTGCTTTTGGGGATCAGCGGGCTGACCAGTTGATAGGCCGTTTGAATGGCGCTTACCGCACCTATGAACACGGAAATGATGGATGCGATACCCAGTGAACCGATGCCGATTTCATTACATTGATGCATGAATTCTTTCCAGTACAGCTTGCCGTTTTCAGGCTTGCTGAACATTCCTTTGAGCATCAGCAGGTATTTTCCGAAATGCGTGAAAAAATTCATGATTTAGTATTTCGTTTCCACCAGCGGCTTTTTTTGACCTCTTCGGGTGTGTTGGATTTTGTTTTGCTTTGCGCGTCAACCACGGCGATCACGCACATGTTAAAAATGGAGCGGACGGAACTGCCCAACTGCAATACATGCACCGGCTTGTTCAGTCCAAGCAGGATGGGCCCGATGCTATCGGCGCCGCCCACTTCCTGGAGCAGGTTATACGCGATATTGCCTGCGGCGAGGTTGGGGAATATCAATGTGTTCACTTCACCATTGAGTAATTCCGTGAATGGGTAATTATCTTTCAGGATCTCTTTGTTAAAGGCCAATATGCCCTGGATTTCGCCATCGCAGATCAGGCTATTATCTTTTTGCTTCACGATCTCTCGGGCCTGCCTTACCAATTTTGCTTCCGGCGAATCGCTGCTGCCGAAGTTGGAATAGCTTAACATGGCAACCCTTGGTGTGATGTTGAAATGGCGCACTTCTTTGGCTACCATTAAAGTGATGTCTGCCAGTTCTTCCGAGGTTGGATTGAAGTTGACGGTGGTATCCGCGAGGAACAAGGGCCCGCGCCTGGTGAACAGGAGGTACATGCCAGCGATCTTTTTCACTCCCGGTTCCGTGCCAATGATTTCGATGGCAGGCTTAATGGTTTCGGGATAGTTGCGGCTTAGCCCGCTGATCATACAATCCACTTCACCGGTTTCGAGCATCATACAGCCAAAGTGGATCCGGTCTTTCATCACTTTGTACGCTTCGTATTTATTTACGCCGCGGCGTTGCCTTTTTTCGAAATAACGGTCACCGAATTGGCGGCGCACTTCTTCCATATCGTCCGCTTTCGGGTTAATAATGGGCATATCATCGAGGTCAATGCCATTCATGTCGGCTATCTTCCTGATTTTCGCTTCATCACCTAACAGTATGGGGTACCCGACTTTTTCGTCGTACACCAATTGGGCTGTCTTCAGGATCTTCACATTTTCCGCGTCGGCGAAAAGGATGCGTTTCGGATCTTTACGGGCTTTATTGCCAATGACGCGGCTCAACTGGTTATCGAGGCCAAGCCTGCGGTTCAGTTCAATGGTATACGCGTCCCAATCCTTGATGCTGGTACGTGCCACCTGGCTTTCGATAGCCGCTTTTGCAACAGCCGGCGCAACGGTTGCGAGTAACCTTGGGTCGATGGGTTTCGGGATGATGTAAGTGGGCCCGAAAGTGATGGTTTTTTCGTTGTATGCGAGGTTAACGATATCGGGTACGGGCGATTTGGCCAATTCGGCCAAAGCGTGTACGGCGGCCAGTTTCATCTCTTCATTGATATGTTTGGCCCTGACGTCAAGGGCGCCCCTGAATATATAAGGGAACCCCAAAACGTTATTAACCTGGTTTGGATAATCGCTCCTTCCCGTAGCCATGATCAGGTCTTTGCGCACTGCCGTTGCTTCCGGGTATGTGATTTCAGGATCCGGGTTGGCCAGCGCGAAAACAATCGGGTTTCGGGCCATGGTCTTGATCATGTCGGGTGTGACCACATTGCCTACGCTGAGCCCTATAAAGACATCAGCGTCTTTCATGGCTTTGGCAAGCGTATAATCTTTAAGTTTTGCATCTACGCAAAACCTATGTTTGAGTTCATCGATATCGGGCCTGCCCTGGAACAGGATGCCGTCTTTATCGAAGACCATAAAATTGGAAGGCCTAGCGCCCAGCCTCTCATAGAGTTTGATGCAGGCCATAGCTGCCGCTCCCGCGCCGTTCACGACAAAACGGACTTTATCAATTTTTTTTCTTTGTAACTCTAGTGCATTCAGAAGGGCGGCTGAAGAAATGATGGCTGTGCCGTGCTGGTCGTCGTGCATGACCGGAATGTTGCACTTTTCTTTCAGCTTGCGTTCGATGTAAAAACATTCCGGCGCTTTGATGTCTTCGAGGTTGATGCCGCCGAATGTGGGCTCGAGCGATTTTACAATTTCCACAAATTTATCGGGGTCCGTTTCGTCAATTTCAATGTCAAACACATCAATATCCGCGAATATCTTAAAGAGAACCCCTTTTCCTTCCATGACGGGTTTGCTGGCATGCGGGCCTATATTGCCCAATCCCAATACCGCCGTACCATTGCTGATCACGGCTACAAGGTTGCCTTTAGATGTGTACTTGTAGATATCATCCGGGTTAGCCGCGATTTCTTTGCAGGGTTCTGCTACTCCCGGTGAATAAGCGAGTGAAAGGTCGCGCTGCGTTTTTGCCTCCTTGGTGGGTACCACTTCAATTTTCCCGGGCCTTCCCTTGGCGTGATATTCCAGCGCTTCCTGTTTACGAAGTTCTTTTGCCATATGTTTGGTGGTTGGCCGGAAGCTTACTGTCTGCACAAAATCCCATCATCTTTTGCCCGGCCTGATTTAGCTCTTTTATTAGCGTTGCAAAATACTAAATATGCGTGTTATGGCAGGGGATTACATGCCGGGCGGTATGGCTTTTTGTTTAAAGGACCATGTAATATTGAATTCCGCCACAACTTCCCCTGCTTCATTGCGCCCAACGGTGCGAGCACTTATGGTAACAGATTTGCCGGAAGCGCATGCCTCCCGTACCGCCTGTTCAAAGAGAACACCGTCTTCGCAGGTAAAAGTTGTTTTTCCTGTCGCTTTCTTCATAAAGCCCGCTTCCAGGTTTACCACGAGCATGCTAACAGATGGTTTTGTTTTATAGGTATGGGCCATAGCCAGGATGCCCGTACTCATTTCGGCAGCCATGCTGAGACAGGCAAAATAGGTGCTTCGGAAGGGGTTTGTCGAAAACCATTTATAAGGAACTGTTACCACCGCTTTTTGCAGGTCTGCATATCTGACCCTGACCCCTGAAAAATAGGCGCTGGGCAGTTTTTTTAACAGGAATAACCGGTATTTAAGCGGATGATGAATCAGGTCGATAAATTGTTCTGCAGGCGACATGCTGTAAAAATACAATATCCGGTGCCAGCATACATTATTCTTTATCCAGTACGGTAAAGTTTGTTTGCACCCTGAATCCCTGTTCGTCTGTCAGCGTCAACCGGTGCAGGCCGGGTACAGGGTTAAGTGCCAGTTGGTGTTTCATCTGGGTTTGCCCGATATACTGGTCATCCAGGAACCAATACACAATGCTTTGCGGGTTTCGGTGGGTAGCGGTAAAAATGGTGCGGCCTTTTTCCCCATCGAGTTCCACCGGTACAAATATCCTTGAACCCGGGCGAGGGTAAATGAGTTCCATAGGCTTTTGCTGGTCATCCTGTTCACAGCCTTCTTTGTATGGGGGCATGCTTTGATAATCCGCATTCAGTTTTTTGTAATAAAATTCCATGGCCGGCGGCAACGTGAACCAGGGGCGGTTTTGCATCTCTTGCGTGGGGTAACAGCCGGCATGCACCCGGAATGAACCATTGGCATCGAGGTGGATGATTTTATGATATGGGCATTGGGGCGACCTTTCGCCCATGGCAGGCATGTATAGTGTATCCGCCTGTCCGCAATCAATCCCGGCCCTGAACCCGGATGTCCGGCATACCGGTATATAACGGTAACGGGTAGATGGTTTTTGAAATGTTCTGACAGCAGGTAAGAGCCTGAAAATATCGAACATGGCAGGCGCGGCCGATTTAATGCCCGTCAGGTCGCTTTTGCCTTCACCATTGGCATTGCCCGCCCAAACGGCAACAACAAATTCCGGGCTGACGCCGATGGCCCAGGCATCCCTGAACCCGAAGCTGGTGCCTGTTTTCCACGCGATGGATTGTGAGGAACTGAACATTTCCCAAAGCGCTTCCTCCCCGGGCCTCATCACTTCCTGCATAGCCATGAAGCTGAAATAGATTGAACCCGCATCAACCTGCGGCGCGGTTTTTTTTGATGGATCACGGTTACGGGTATCCGCATATTGGTATGTGGGCGGATGAAAGTCATTGGCGTTGATTTCCCCTTTGCTGGCTGCGTCATGGTTCAATGAACGGGCAAGGGAAGCGTAGACGCCGGCCAGTTCCCACATCGTGACTTCGGCGCCGCCCAATACCAGGCTAAGCCCATAATGGCCAGCTGGTTTGGTTAATGTTTGAATGCCCGATAATTTGAGCCATTCGTGGAAGCGTTGGTATTTATACATCCTGAGCAGGTAAACGGCTGGGATGTTTAAGCTTCGCGCCAGCGCCCTTGATGCGGGTACGGCGCCATCGTAGCTCATATCGAAATTTTTGGGAGTGTAGCCATTGATGTCCATCGGAATATCCGGCATCAAGGCATGCGGCAGGATGATGCCATCGCTGAGCGAAGCGGCGTACAGTAAGGGTTTGAGCGTGCTGCCCGGGCTCCTGGGGGCGTTGATGATGTCTACTTCCGACTCTAATTCCTTCAGGTTTGGTTGATAGATATTTCCGGCGTAAGCCAGTGCTTCACCGGTCTCCACATCAAGCACCAATGCGCACATATTGTTGATGCCTTGCGCCTTTAAACTTGAATGGTGACGGAATAAAATATCATTTACCTGTTGCTGTAAGCCCAGTTTTATGGTTGATTGTAAACGGGGTTGCGCACCCTGATCCCTGGATTCTTTGCGGTACCGTTGCAGGAGATGCGGCGCTTGTTGAGGTAAAGGATGGGGTTTGTCGGGCAAAGGTTCCATCTTGGATAATTCGGCGTCTGCCGCATCCAGGTATCCCTGTGCCTGCAGGTCATCGATCAGCCTGTTTCTTTTTGCCAGGAGCCAGTCACGGTTTTTACCAGGATGTATCAGTGAAGGCGCATTGGGTAAAACGGCCAATGCGGCCATTTCGCCCCAACTTAATTTTTCGGGGCTTCGGCCATAATATCGCCAGGATGCGGCTTCCAAGCCTACCACATTACTGCCGAAAGGCGCATGTTCGGCATACAGCGAAATGATTTCTTTCTTGCTATAACTTATTTCAAGCCTGAGCGCAAGTATCGCTTCCTTGCATTTGTTGAAGATGTTGCGCTCCGGGTTTTTACCGGAGAGCCTGATCACCTGCATGCTCAGTGTGCTGCCACCCTGTGGCCGCCCGGTACTTCGCATATTGTGCCTGATGGCCCGTAAGAGGGCTTTTGCGTCAACACCGGGATGATCGAAAAACCTTTTGTCTTCAAAACTCGTTATGCAGGCAATGAATTTTTCGGGCACATCATGGCCACCCGGAAACCGCCATTGCCCATCAGGGGCAATGGATGCATTTAACAGGTAGCCGTCACGGTCTTCAAGCACCAGGCTATATGGATCGCTAAAGAGCGGCTTAGGCAACGAAAACCAAAACATCAGCAACCCCATACCTATGGCCAGGTAGCCCGCGAAATGCAGTTTTCGTGTATGCCTTATCGTTGGCACAGACATAGCGTATTTGTTACCTGTTCAATACTTCCACCCAACGGCCGCCGGATGCGGCTTGGATGCGGTTATCGTACATGGCTTCACAAGTGGTGGCAGGCAGGTAATACCTTCCCGCGTAACTCGCGTTCAACTGGATGCTGTATTGCAGGGTTTCATTTTCTCTGATGTTGAAGTATGTATGAACCCTGTCGTCACGGATATCCTGGTAGGTCATGGGTGATGATTTATATCCTGGTTCTGCATCCGCCAGCCGCGCGTTGAGTATTTCCCATCCTGAAGGGAACACCTGCGTCAGCGCCATTTGCTGGTATGTGCCCTGTTTGCCGGTGTTACGAACCGTAACTTTTGCAATAAAATCCGTGCCTTGGGCCATTTTGCTGATATCTATGGGTTTGCCATCGGTTCCCATGTATGTTACCGTCATACTGAGCATGGAAGGGTTGCCTGTTGGCCTGATACTGTCGCCTGTCAATGGCTGCCCCGTAGTGATCAGCCTCGCGTAAACGGTATTGTTGCCTTTATTGGATACCTGCACAGGAACTTCACCCTGTATAAATGTAACGGGGATTTGCGTGAGATACTTCGTGCTGTTGATTTGAACCGGTTTTCCTCCAACCTGTACAGTTGCGATGATCTTATCCTTGCCCGGGTTCTTGCCGCAATATTTGGCAATGGCCAGCAGGGCGTAGGATGTAGTTTGTGTGCTGTACCAATTGTCTTCGGATAAACGGGCCGCGACTGTACCAACGAGTTGCTGCGCTTTATCGCGTTTACCCATAATCGTTAGTGTTTCCAGCGCCATGGCCTGGTCGCGCAGGTCTGATCCGAATGTCATGCCCGGATGCTGCCTCGCCGGGAATTCAAGGGGCAATCCGCTGACCAGGTCTAACGCCGCATTGGCATAGCCTGCCAGTGCATAAGCTGCAGCAAGGCGCCATTTGGCTTCAGGAGAAATATACTTGAATTCGCGCAGGCGGTTCATAGCACCCAGTTCAGGCGCTTTGGCTAGTGCCAGGGTATAAAGCCTGTAAGCCTGCTGAAGGTCGCCGCCGTAAAAATTATTGGTTGCGGGCACCCATTGATTGGCTTTTGTTCGTTGGAACGATTTCCAGGATTGTATGGCCGATTCATTTACCAGGTAACCCTGCAACCTGGCTTCGAGCAAGAAATGCCCGGCATAGCTGCTTCCCCATTCGTCGCTATCCGGAGCGCCTGGCCAGTACCCGAAACCACCGTCACGGTTTTGGAAATTAGTGAGCCTTGGAATGACGGCTCTGATGTTCCTGTCTGTTTCAGCCTGTTGCGCATCAGACAAATCAGTGAGTTGTTTCAAAACCAGTTGCGGGAATGCGCCGGATGTTGTTTGTTCAATGCAACCATGTGGATAACGAATCAGGTATTGCAACCTCTTTTGCAGGTTCATAGGTGGCAAAGATGAAAGTTCTAACGACGCGGTACTCGCGGATGGTATGCCGATTGCTTTCGCAGAAGCATTCCACTGTTGTCCGGGAGATAAAACCATTTGCATGGACCGGGTGATGAAAGGGTTCGGGTTCCTGATATCTATTTCCGTTTCATCAGCTGCTTTTTCAGATCCTGATTGCGCTGTGATGCGCAATTTTCCCACACCCTGCACATCTTTTACTTTCACATTAAAATAAACAACCTGGTCGCCGGGTTTGTCGAATGTGATGTTTTGCGCCGGGCTGCTGCTGATATCAAAAAACGGGTTTTGTTGCAGGTTCACGCTTACCTGTCGAACGCTGGGTTCCATGGCGAAAACAGTGACTGGTAGCATGAACTGATCGCCCGGGGAAAGCGCCCTTGGGATAGTGGGCAGGATCATCAATGGTTTTCTGACAGCTGATGTTTTTTCTGTTGAGCCATAAGCGCCTTTCCCGGCAGCTACAACCATGGTCCGTACCGACCCAACATAAGCAGGCATGTCAAAGCTGTGTTGCCTGGTTTGCCCGGCCTTTAATTCAAATGGCCCCAGGTATTTTACCACCGGCTTGAAACGATTGGCCCTTTTTTGTTTGCCTGCAGTGGATGATTCGTCGCCACCAATGCTCAATATCCTTTCGAGTTTTCCGCCCCATGCGCCAATCACATCATCAAACAGGTCGAAGCTCCTCACGCCGAGCGCTTCCCTTGCATAAAAAGCGCTGTGCGGGTCTGGGGTCTTAAACCTGGTGAGGTCGAGCAGCCCTTCATCCACTACGGCTACGCAATAGCTCATGGCTTTGCCCTGTTGTTCACTAACGGATAAGGTGACACGCTGTTCGGGCCTGATCACAGCGGGGATCGAAACGCTGGGTTTGAGGATGCTGTTTTCATCTTCCACCAAAACCGGGATCGAACCATAGAGCCTGATGGGCGCGTCGTTGACGGTTTGGTTATGCGGTTGCAGGAGGCTGACGGTCGCGTAGATATTCGGCGCCATACCGGCCTCTGCTTTGAAACGTACGATGGTCTGGCCCTGCGCGGTTTCCTGCCAGAAATGCCGGATAACCCTGCTGCCGTTCTCCAATGATACAAGCAAACGGCCCCCGCTGGATGATGGAATGGATAAAGACACTTCTTCGCCAACGCGATATTTTTCTTTATTGCTGCTGAATGAAAGCATGGTCGCGGCGGATTGGTCATCCTGGCCTGACCTGCTCTGCCATCCGGGTTCATCTATAAATAAAGTGGATCCTGTGATATGCCCGCTCGACAGGTCCCTCACCAGAACCAGGTAACGGCCCCATTCATGTTCGCGGGTTCCGAAGTTCCAGCGTCCACGCCCTCCCGTTAGTGTCACGGTATCCTTGCGCAGGAGTTTGTTATAATTGTCTTGTGTGAAATTGCTGAGGTTATCATAGCTGTCGTCCCACCACCATCTCCATTGAATGCGGTAGAACTGCACTTCCAGTTTCGATTGCTGGTTGAGCAGGTTGCCCCTTGGGTCAACATTCACCATTTGCAGGCTATGGGTTTTACCGGTCAACAGGTAATTAAACGGCTTTTCGCCATCTGGTAATTTAATGCCCGCGTATGAATGAAAGGGGCTGTAAGGGATGCTCATGTTGTCGATGCTGAAGCTGCCGCCGGGTTCAAACACTTTCACCAGCAGGTTTGCCTGCAGCATACCCGGAGCTTCCTCTTCAATACTAAATGCCGTATTTACCGGCGCCTTGCCGGATGCATCAAGCGTGCCGTCAAAAATTGTTTTTTGCGCCGTACTGTAATCAGACGCAGGGTTGTGAAAGATGAAGCCTGAAAATGACTGGAATGGTTTTTTGGAAGGGCTGAGAGACGCGTCGATCCTGGCTTTCAGGTTGGAAGCAGGCGTACCAAACAGCCAGTTGGATTGTAATATGCCCTGGTTGCTTCCGTTTTTGCCAAGCAATGGGTTTGCGCCAAAATCCAGGTTGATTTTTAAGCGGTTGGGCATAATGGTTTCAATCTTGATTTTTTTATCAAACACAGCACCCCCCACTTTCACCCGAGCCGTCCAGTTGCCTGTTGGCGCAGCGGCGTCAGTTGCAGTTTTGAATACATAGAATCCATTGGCAGCGCCGGTTTGCACAGCTCTCTGGTACACTTGTCCTTTAGGGTTGATCAGGCTGAAATCCACCGGATGTTCGGCAGGCAGGGTTCCATTTTTATCTTCAATGATGCAGTTGATAAACAAGCTGTCGCCCGGGCGCCACACGCCCCGCTCTCCAAAAACAAACCCTTTGATGCCGTTCCTGATTTCTTCCCCGCCCACATTAAAGCGGCTCATAGATAATGATAACCCGTCATTCAGTTTCAAATAACTTTTCTCCCGGCCATTTTGCGCAACCAGCAGGTATGGCTTATGTTTCAGCGGTATTCGTGCAAATCCGTCAGATCCGCTTTTACCGCTGGCAACAACCTGTAATTGATAATCGAGCACTTTCAGCTCCACATCCTGTAATGGTTCCGTGCTGAGGATATTCGTTACCGCTACCAGCAAATCTTTATCATTCCCTTTTTTTGCCGTTAACCCGATATTGGTCGCGAGGATATTGCGCATCGCCCATTTGTCTTTATTAAAGTATGACCTGCTGGTTGGGTCGTTGCGCCTGCTCCAGCTATACCCATAAGGATAATACGTGTCGTAGCTGTTCCAGAATCCTTCATCGTCATCAGATGCGTATTGATTATTTCCATCACCATATCCTTCATCATATTCTTCATCATCTTCAGAAGCATCATCATCCTGTGATTGGCTTGCCCCACCCACATATAATGAATACTCGGGCCTGAACCCAAGAATGACGCGGTAAATGGCGCCGGGTTCTGTTTGAATGAATTTATCGATGTCGAGGTTGAAACGCTGTTTGCGGCGCAGGTCGAGGGTTTGGTCAGCATCAAGCCTCAATGTTTTTTGCACCACGGGTTTGCCTACACGGCGCAATTCATTGGATCCCCCGATTTCGTTTTCCTGGAGAAATTGCGGCACATTATTTTCAAAAATTTTGATGATGCTGACGTCAACCGCATTTAAGTTCACAGCGTCAAATGGAACCACCAGCTTTCCTGATGAGGGTAGGATATTTCCCTTGCCAATGATATTCACCGATGGCAGCCTGCTTTCAAAAACAATATTGGCGCTATAATCTTGTTGAATGACATCACCCCAAATATTGCTGATGCCGCTATTGACCTGAATGGATTTATTGCCATCCAATGTGCTGCTTGCAAAAATCCTGATTTCGCTGCCTTGTATGCTGTAAGACAAATCCTCTTCGTTGCTGATGCCCAGGAGTCCGGTTAAGTCTTGCGCCGCTGAAATGGGATCGCTGAATTGAACGGATGCGTACTGCTGTCCTTCATTCATGGCTTGTACCTGCAAAACCCTGAAAGAGCCTTTTGCCGGAACGGTTTCTGTTGTTTTCCCTTCCCGCTTGCTCCTGATAGGAGATCCGTTCCAAACAATGTCGAGCTTGCTGTCTGTTGATGATCGTTCAATCCCTGTAACCTGGAATTCATGTACTTTGCCCCCTCCGCCATGCGTCCAGGTAATTTTTTTTGCATTACCGGTTTGGGATGCGCTTAGTATTTGCTCTACTTTTTTTGCATCTTCCACATCAGCAGTTAGCAATTGGCCGATCAGGTACATGCCGGTTTTGTCGCCGTTGCTGCGCAAGCCTTGCAGTTCTACATTGAAATCGGGTTTGATGGTTTGGAAAGAGAACCTGAATTCCCTGAATTTTTCCGGAACCTTTGCCGCTTTACCCAGTGCGAAACTCACCTGGTATGCCAGGTTTGGCTCAAGTTCTTTTTCCGGCCTGAATTCAATGGTGCGCGCATCTGTCCAAACCGTTTTTCCTTTTACAGAAGGTGTTATGCTGAAGAAGGTTTCTTTCAGTTCTTCCCCAATGCTGTGCGTGGTATTCACCGTGCTGCTGAGTTGCACACGTATGGCGCTGGTTCGCGAAATCTGCCCTGTCGTGTACGCTTCCACGTAAGGGGCAAACGCGGGGTCGGCTTCTACATGTGATGGTTTGTCTTTACAGGACAATAAACTGATTGTTGTGAAAGCAAGAAACGCCAGGCACAGGTATGCGCTATACCTAAGCGAGGTAACTGGAGAACCCGGTTGCATAAGGATGATTTATTGGTGAGGGTGTAAAGGGTACGTAAATGTTGAAATAAATTTTCATTCCAGCAATATTTATTTTTTGCTGAAATGTTAAAGTATAAAAAAACACCGGCGGGCGGTGTTTGATCGCATTTACAGCATTTGGTTCGATAGCAGGTCTTCTATTGTTTCCCGTTTGCGGATCAGTGTCACTTCTTTTTTATTCACCATCACTTCGGCAGGCCTGGGCCTTGAGTTGAACCTCGAAGACATTTCAAATCCGTAGGCGCCGGCATTGTAAAAAGCGAGGATATCGCCTTCACGTACTTCCGGCAGGGAACGGTCCCAGGCAAAAGTGTCCGTCTCACAAATATTTCCCACCACGGTATAGATCCTTTTTGTGCCTTTAGGGTTGCTGATATTTTCTATCTGGTGGTAAGCGTCGTAAAACATGGGCCTGATCAGGTGGTTAAACCCGCTGTTTACGCCAACAAACACCGTGGAAGGCGTTTGCTTCACCACATTTGTTTTCACCAGGAAATAACCACTCTGGCTCACCAGGTACTTGCCGGGTTCGAAGCAAACCTGCAATTTCCTGCCGGTTTCCTGTTGAAATGCCTGCATCCTTTCCGCAACCATTTTGCCAAGTGTTTGCACATCCGTTTCTGTTTCACCCGGTTGATACGGCACTTTGAAACCGCTGCCCATATCGATGTATTCCAGGTTGGGAAAATGGGTGGCCATATCGAGCATCACATCCAATCCCATCAGGAAAACATCAATGTCTTTTATCTCGCTTCCTGTATGCATGTGAAGCCCTTTAACATTAATATGCATGCTTTTAACCACTCTTTCGATGTGGCGGAGCTGGTGAATGGAAATGCCGAATTTGCTGTCGACATGCCCGGTGGAAATTTTCATGTTGCCACCAGCCAGTATATGCGGGTTGATGCGGATGCACACTGGGTAGCTGTCGCCAAACTCGTGGCCGAATTGCTCGAGGATGGAGATATTGTCGATATTAATCCGAACGCCCAGCGCCTTTGCTTCCTTGATTTCTTCGATGTCAACACAATTGGGCGTAAACAAAATATCATCTGCCGCGAAACCGGCCATGAGGCCAAGTTTTACTTCATAAATACTGACACAATCGAGTGATGCCCCCAGCTTGCGTATAAACGACAGGATGTGAATATTGCTCAAAGCCTTGCAGGCATAATACAGGCGTGCATCAACAGATTCAAATGCTTTTTTCAATTTATCATATTGGTGCGCGATGCGGTCTGCATGATATACGTACAAAGGGGTGCCGAACTGCTCCGCGAGTTCCAGCAATTGCCCTACCGGTAAATGAACTGGCATAAAATTTTACATGAAATTTCCCGCAATTGATGGGGTATTGCAGGAGGGTAGAAGGTATGGTTCAGCGGATCAGGCTTCTGCCGGCGCCGCTTCATTATCCTGTTCTGCAGACAGCTCCACAGATTCAACCGCCCATTCGGTGATCTCCGGGCTGTCGTCCTGTTTTCGCTCTTCATTAGATCCGGGTTCTGCATGCGCTTCAGCTTCTGCCGTAAGGTCCGCTACAGACGTGGCTTTCACCAGTTCTTCCATCAGCACTTCGTTGATTTTTGGCAATTCATCAGGCGAGTTGATGCCGAAATAATCCATGAATGACTTGGATGTAGCGTAAATCAGTGGTTTGCCTACCGCGTCTTCGTTTCGGCCTGATATAATAATGAGGTCTTTTTCGAGTAATTTCTGCACGGCATAATCGCAGTTCACGCCCCTGATGGCCTCAATTTCACTCTTGGTGATGGGCTGTTTGTACGCGATGATGGCCAGGGTTTCGAGGGCCGCGGTAGAGAGGCGTTTGATGAACTTATCGCCGTTTAACAAAGCGACCGTTTTATGGTAATCAACTTTGGTCAGGAATTGCCAGCCGCCTCCGCTCTGCCTCAGTTCAAAGGCATAGAATTCGGCCGCGTATTTTTCCCTGATCCCTTCGATGGCTGCGTCAATCTGCTCCTGGCTGGCGCGGTCTTCAATAAAGCCCAGCGCGTTGTTCACGAGTTCGGTGATTTCCGCGGATGTCAGCGGTTTATCGCTGGCAAAAATCAAAGCTTCCACATGGGGTATGATGTGCGAAATTTCCATATTAGCTGAATAATAGGGTATTTGAAACCCGAAAGTTACAATGATCACATCAATAACCCGGCCAGGTTATTGACATTGTTCTCCACATTTAAGTTTGGGTAAATTAACCCTGCAGTGCAGCGGCGCCGCTCACAATTTCGGTGAGTTCGGTGGTGATGGCCGCCTGCCTTGCCCTGTTGTAACTGATCTTCAGCGACTTCAGGAGTTCGTTGGCGTTATCACTGGCCTTGTCCATGGCTGTCATCCGGGCGCCATGTTCGCTCGCATTGGCATCCAACACAGCTTTATATAATTGTGTGTTGAGGATTTTGGGCATCAATTCGGCAATAAGGGTTGCCTGGTCGGGTTCAAAAATGAAGTCAGACTTTTTCTTACTGGTTTGGTTGGTCACTTTTGGAACGGGCAGGAAAGGTTCGGCGATAAAACGCTGGCTGGCCGCATTTTTGAATTCGCTGTAGATGATCTCCACCGCATCCACTTCCTTATTCGCAAATGCCTGCATGGCGTAAGTAGCGGCTGCCTGCACCCTTTCGAAACTCAGGTTCTGGAATGTGTCCCAGTATTGGTCAACCAGTTTAAAACCGGCTTTGGTAAAGTGTTCGTATCCTTTTTTACCGATTGGCAGGATGCGCACCTGGCCTTTTTGGTGCTGCGTTGCATATTTTTCGCGGATGAGTTGCTTCGCAAGTTTAATCAGGTTGCTGTTATAACCACCGCATAAGCCCCTGTCGCTGGTTACCAGGATGATCAATACCTGCTCTACAGGCCTTTCCACCGCCAGGTCCATTTTCACGTCCCCTTCGCTGCTGCTGACAATATTTCCCAGCATTTCCTGCAATTTCTGGGCGTATGGGCGCATCTGGGTGATGGCGTCCTGGGCCCGGCGCAGTTTGGCGGCGCTCACCATTTTCATCGCTTTGGTGATCTGTTGCGTACTTTGAACACTCTTGATCCTGTTCCTGACTTCTTTTAATGCACCGCTCATAAAGCTGATTCTGGTTTAAGCAAATGAAGGTTTAAGAAAGCCCTCCGGCTGACCATCGGGTTTTCAGGCCGCAAAGGTAGTGGAAATGGTATAATCTGCCAATCAAAACTGGCAGTTGGTGGATATGTTTCATGTAAAAACGGGCTCCCGGGGTTTGTCCGCCATTTTGACGACAGCCTGCGGCGGGATTTTAGCGGTGGCCTTCGGCCATTTATCCTTTATGACGTGGAAACTCTGGCGGAAAAACGTACCTTTGACGCCCTGTCAATTTGGCCCAATGCCATTTGTAGCATTGAATTTGACCGGAATGCTTTTTTAAATAAACATCCTGTACAGGAATAATATTATGTTTGGACTCCTCTCAAAACTGTTTGGCGGAAGCAAAAGCGAAAAAGACGTCAAAAAGATCCTACCGATTGTTCAGCAAATCAACCAGCATTTTACATCGTTTCAGTCATTAACCAACGACCAGCTCCGGAATAAAACCCAGGAGTTCCGCCAGCGGATCAGGGAACACCTGTCCGGGATTGATGAACAGATCCGCGCAAAAAATGAGGAAGCGGAATCACTGCCTGCGGATGATATCAGCGGACGGGATGCCATTTATAAAGAAGTGGATGACCTCAAAAAAGACAGGGATAAGCAAATTGAGGAAGTGCTGGAAAAAATCCTGCCGGAAGCCTTTGCCGTGGTGAAAGAGACCAGCCGTCGTTTTTCACAAAACAGCCAGGTTGCATCCGCTGCAACAGCACTTGATAAGGAACTGGCTGTTAAAAAGAATTATATCAGCATCGAAGGCGAACAAGCTATTTATAATAACAGTTGGGAGGCCGCGGGAAATACCGTTACCTGGAACATGGTGCATTATGATGTACAGTTGATTGGCGGTACCGTGCTGCATTCCGGAAAGATTTCCGAAATGGCCACAGGTGAGGGTAAAACCCTGGTAAGTACATTGCCCGCCTACCTGAATGCATTAGCTGGTGAAGGGGTGCATGTGGTAACGGTCAACGATTACCTGGCACGAAGGGATAGCGAGTGGAACGGTCCCATTTTTGAATGGCTGGGGTTGACCGTGGATTGCATCGATAAGCACCAACCCAATAGCGATGCCCGCCGTAAAGCCTATCATGCCGACATTACCTATGGTACCAATAACGAATTCGGTTTCGATTACCTGCGCGATAATATGGTGCATTCACCCGAAGAAATGGTGCAACGCAAACATCATTTCGCCATGGTTGATGAGGTGGACAGCGTTTTGATTGATGATGCCAGGACACCATTGATCATCAGTGGCCCGGTTGGTCATAGCGATAACACACAACAATTCTTCGACCTGAAACCCAGGATCGAAAAACTGCTGGAAGCCCAACGCAAAGCAGTTAACCAGTTCCTCATCGAAGCAAAGAAAAAAATCGCGGAAGGCAACGACGACGCTAAAGACGGCGGACTCGCCCTGATGCGCGCATACCGGGGCCTGCCAAAGAACAGCGCCCTGATCAAATACCTGAGTGAGCCGGGCATTAAAGTGAAATTGCAGAAATCCGAGAATTATTACCTGGCCGACCAGCAAAAAGAAATGCCAAAGGTTGACAAGGAATTGTTCTTCACCATTGATGAGAAAAACAACCAGGTTGAATTAACCGAGCAAGGCATCAACTTGATTACCCGTGCCGGAGAAGATCCTGAGTTCTTCATCCTTCCCGACATCGCGATCAAGCTTAACGATATTGAAAAAACCGACCTGACCGCGGAAGAGAAACTTCAGCGCAAGGAAAATCTCTTGTCGGAATACTCATTAAAGGCCGACCGTATCCACACGGTGCAGCAATTGCTGAAAGCCTACACGCTGTTTGAAAAAGATGTGGAGTATGTGGTGCTCGATGGCGCGGTGAAAATTGTGGATGAACAAACCGGCCGTATCATGGAAGGGCGCCGCTATTCCGACGGCCTGCACCAGGCGCTCGAAGCAAAAGAGAATGTGAAGATCGAAGCCTCCACACAAACTTATGCCACCATCACCCTGCAGAACTATTTCAGGATGTACCATAAGCTGGCGGGCATGACCGGTACGGCCGAAACGGAAGCAGGTGAGTTCTGGAGCATATACAAGCTGGATGTGGTGACCATTCCAACGAATGTGCCCATTACCCGTAAGGATGGCCAGGACCTTGTGTTTAAGACCAAGCGAGAGAAATATAAAGCGGTGATTGATGAAATCGAAAACCTGCGCAACGCCGGACGGCCGGTGCTGGTGGGTACTACATCGGTTGAAGTGAGTGAATTACTGAGCCGCATGCTCAAACAAAAGGGCATTCCGCACAACGTACTCAACGCGAAGCAGCACTCGCGTGAAGCGCAGGTGGTAGCCGAAGCCGGTATGGCCGGTGCGGTAACCATTGCCACCAATATGGCCGGCCGTGGTACCGATATCAAACTGGGTGCAGGCGTACGTGAATCAGGTGGCTTGGCTATCCTCGGTACGGAGCGCCACGAAAGCCGACGGGTTGACCGTCAGCTCAGGGGACGTGCCGGTCGCCAGGGTGATCCCGGTACATCCAGTTTCTTCGTGTCTCTGGAAGATGACCTGATGCGCATGTTTGGCAGTGAGCGCATCGCCAGCCTCATGGACCGCATGGGCTATAAGGAAGGCGAAGTGATCCAGCACAGCATGATCACCAAGAGCATCGAACGTGCACAGAAGAAAGTGGAAGAAAATAATTTCGGCATCCGCAAACGCCTGCTCGAGTATGATGATGTGATGAACAAGCAGCGCCAGGTGGTTTACGGAAGGCGCAGCCATGCATTGTTCGGGGAAAGGCTGGCACTTGATATTGATAACGCGTTTTATTCCGTTGCGGAAGGCCTGGTAGCATCGTTTAAGGAAACAAACGATATCGAAGGTTTCAAGTTGGCCGCGATCATGCATTTTGGCATCGATACTTCCATTACGGCGGATGCACTCGATAAAGAAGATGCACCGGCACTGACAGAAAAACTGTATCACGAGAGCATGCAACGTTTCCAGCAAAAGAAGGGTATGCTGGCAGAGCAAACTTTGCCCATCATCAGCAATATCCGCAAAGAGCAGGGCAACCATATTGAAAATGTGATTGTACCATTTACCGATGGCCGCAGGGGCATCCAGGTGCTGACCAACCTCGACAAATACCTGGAAACTTCCGGACGCGATTTGTCGAACTCACTGGAGAAAACCATCACCCTGGCCATCATTGATGATGCCTGGAAGGAACACCTCCGTTCGATGGATGACCTGAGGCACAGTGTGCAAACCGCGGGATATGAACAAAAAGACCCGTTGGTGATATACAAGATTGAAGCGTATAACGCTTTCAAGCAAATGAACGACCAGGTGAATAAAGATATCGTCAGCTTCCTGGCACATGCGGGCATACCGATGGAACAAACCCAGGCCGGGCGCATAAAAGAAGGGCATGAGGAGAAGACAGACATGAGTAAGATGAATATCAACAAAGCGGAGATTGATGAAGCAGGATCCGATTATGCCGCCAATGAAAATGATTATTTCGACCCATCAACAGCGGTTAAACAACAACCGGTAAGGGTGGATCCTAAAATTGGCCGGAATGACCCTTGCCCCTGCGGAAGCGGAAAGAAATTCAAGCAGTGCCACGGAAAAGACCTGTAATGGATTTCGTTTATACGTTTCCGTTATCAATAACGCGGGTAGATGTGTACAGGATAATTTAACATTTGATTGCGGTTATCGGAATGATTTTTGTCTTGCAATAAGCAAGTCATAGTACATGAAGAACTTGTTAACCATATTGTTTTTGTTTGGCGCCGCGGCATTGAAAGCGCAGGCTGTTTCGCAGGATACCCTGGTGAAGGGCTATGCTACTATTCAAAAAGATAGCCGGATTGACGTGTTGGGCAAAAAAATGGCCGAGTACAACGAGAACCTGTCCAGCAAGTTGAAAATGGTAAAGGGTTACCGCTTAATGCTGCTCAGCACCAACGATCGAGCCCAGGCGATGCAGGTACGGTCACAGTTATTGCAGCAATACCCCGAACATAAAGTGTATATGGTATTTCAGACGCCTTACATTAAATTGAAAATGGGAAATTTTACCGATAAATCAGAAGCCGAGAAACTGAGAAAGGCTTTATTAAAGTCTGAAATTGTATCGGGTAATATATACCTCTTGCCCGAAATGGTGGAGTCAAGACAGGATAAACCTGCGCTCACGGAAGAATAAACATTCGCAAATGATTGACATAAAGGGTTTCTGTACAGAAACTCTTTTTTATTTTTGGAGAGACCTTCACATAAACACTGCATCATGTTGGATCAAATCCGCACATTAGCCCGACAGTATAGCCAAACGTATATCGACATCAGGCGCCATTTGCATCAGCACCCTGAAATGAGTTACGAAGAATACCAGACATCCGCATACATCCGGGAGCACCTCACACAGATCGGTATCCCATTCGCTGTGATGGCTGGCACAGGTGTGGTGGGGATGATTGAGGGAAGAAATCCAGAGAGCCGGGTGCTTGCCCTGCGCGCCGATATGGACGCCTTGCCCATCACTGAGAAAAATGAGGTGCCATATAAATCAAAAATGGAAGGCCTGATGCATGCCTGCGGCCATGATGTGCACAGCAGTTGTTTGCTTGGCGCAGCACGGATATTATTTGAACTCCGTCATCATTGGGAGGGTACGGTAAAACTGGTATTTCAACCTGGTGAGGAAAGGAACCCCGGGGGCGCGAGCCTCATGATTAAAGAAGGCGTACTGGAAAACCCGGCGCCTCAAAAGATTTTCGCGTTGCACGTACATCCGGGATTGGAAACCGGAAAATTCAGTTTCAGGGGAGGTAAAGTGATGGCCAGCGCAGATGAATTATATATTACGGTAAAGGCCAGGGGCGGACATGCCGCCGCTCCGCATTTCACGGCAGACAGTATTTTGGCCGCATCACAAATTGTGGTTGCCTTGCAGCAATTGGTGAGCCGCCGCAGCAACCCTTTTGACCCATCAGTATTATCCATTACATCGATCCAGGGAGGGCATACCACCAACGTATTGCCATCGGAAGTAAAGATGATGGGCACTTTCAGGGCGATGGACGAAACATGGAGGTTCAAGGCGCATGACATGATTCAACAGATTGTAAAGGATACCGCATTGGCTTATGGCGCGGAGGCAGAAGCAAGGATAGATGTAGGATATCCTTTTGTATGGAACGATCCCGATTTGTCGGAGCAGGCCATGACACTGGCCAAATTATATGCAGGGCAGGACCAGGTGGAGGAAACGGAACTCAGGATGGGCGCTGAAGATTTCGCGTTTTATGCGCACCGCATTCCCGCCTGTTTTTTCAGGCTGGGTACCGGCAATGTGGCAAAAGGCATTACTCATAATGTGCACACGCCACATTTTGACATTGACGAACAGGCCATCGAAAACGGGATGGGCATGATGGCCTGGTTGGCCGTATCGGCATAAGGGTTATCTTTAATACACATCAATTAACCTTTCAGTATGAAAATTTCATTTCATGGCGCAGCCAGAACGGTAACGGGTTCGAAACATTTGTTGACCTTAAGCAGTGGCAAAACCCTCCTGCTCGATTGCGGCATGTTCCAGGGAATGGGATCATTAACGGATGAATTGAACCGGGATTTTGGATTTGACCCGGCATCTGTGGATTATATGATATTATCTCATGCGCACATTGATCACTGTGGCCTTATCCCCAAACTCATTACGGATGGTTACCACGGCAAAATTTATTGCACACCCGCAACGCGCGACCTGGCCGCGGTATTGCTTGAAGATTCCGCCGGTATTCAGGAAGGCGATGTAAAATATGAAAACAAACGCAGGGCCCTGGCCGGCTTGCCATACCTGAAACCTTTGTATACCACAGAAGAAGCCCTGGATGCGGTTCAGTATTTTGAGATGGTGGATTATAACCAATGGACGCGCATCAGCGATGAACTGGAATTCATGTTTACAGATGCCGGCCATATCATTGGCAGCGCCTGTGTGCACCTCCGCATCCTGGATAAGGGTAAAACAAGGACGTTGACTTTCACCGGTGATGTTGGCCGTTACCGCGATATCATCCTGAAATCACCAGCTACATTCCCGCAGGCTGATTACATCATCATTGAATCAACGTATGGCAACAGCCTGCACGATGAACACTCGCCTTCAGTGGATGTGCTTCACCACTGGATTGAGCATACATGCCTGAAGAAGAAAGGCAAACTCATCATACCCGCATTCAGTGTGGGCCGGACACAGGAAATCCTGTATTCACTGAACCAGCTTGAGATTGAAAACCGTTTGCCAGAGTTGGAGTATTTTGTTGACAGCCCTCTCAGTACCAAAGCGACCAAGATCGTTAAAAACTATCCGCAATATTTCAACAACCGAATTCAGAAAGTGTTGTTGAACGACAGTGACCCGTTTCATTTCCAGGGACTGAAATTTATTAAGTCGGTGGAAGAATCAAAATTGTTGAATTACCGCAATTCACCCTGCGTCATCATTTCCGCCAGCGGCATGGCCGAAGCGGGCAGGGTCAAGCACCATATCAGCAACAATATCGAGAACAGCCGGAATACCATCCTGTTCACGGGATATTGTGAGCCGAATTCATTGGGTGGCCGCCTGATGCACCGGCCAAAGGAAGTAACCATTTTTGGCCAGCCGCATGAAGTGAATGCTGAAATTGCAGAGATGCGGAGCATGAGCGCGCACGGCGACTATGATGATTTGTCGCAATTCCTTTCCTGCCAGGACCCTTCAGCGGTTGATAAGGTTTTTATTGTACACGGCGAATACCCGGTGCAGTTAGATTTTAAGCAAAGGCTTATCCGCAAAGGGTTCAGGGACGTGGAAATCCCTGAAAGGCACGAAACGTTAGGTTTAGGGTAGGCGCTTCCGTTAGTTTAATCCATTTTCTTCCCGGGTGTCTCTTGTCCGTTCTGGTGCAGGATCATGGATGTTACATCGCCTTTGTCGTTCCTGATGAATTGCAGTTTTGCCTGTATAATCGGTACCGAGAACCAGTCGGTTTTTTCAGGAACCAGTTCGAATGAATCTTGCCCGGTGGCCTGGGCGTTTAAGGTTCCTTTTTCCAGCCAGACCTTAATGACGAAATCTGGGGTGATCGCGTATTTACCTTCATATTGCCTGAGGGAATCGGCGCTGACTTTAAAATTGTTTCCTGGTTTTGGTTTGATATCATAGAGAATGTTTCTCACAGCGACATATGGCATATTTCCATTTCCCAAATTGCTCAGGATGATAAAACATTTATTATGATCGATATGTCTTTCAATGAATGTTATGTACCCGGGCCAGCCCCCGCTATGGTTCATCAATCGTCCGAATATTTTACTCGAATCAAGCATCCATCCAAATCCGTAATTTGACTTTTTGTTGTTTTGAAAAATCGGTGTTTCAAGGGATGCCTCCCATTCTGCTTTGCTGATCAGTTTTTCGGTGTACAGCGCCCTGTCCCATGTAAAGAGGTCTTCAATGCTTGCGTTAACAGTACCATCGCCCTGGATGCCATCCAGCGTATATACTAGCCTGCGGATATCCGGATCTTCATCGGGCAGTATAAATTTGTTTTCCTTATTTTTCCCATAACCATAAGCATAGTTTTCTATTTTTCGGTTTTCCAGCCTGCGGCTGTATACCGTGCTTCTTGCCATGCCCAGCGGCTTAAATATTTCTTTTTCGAGAAATTCTTTGAATGATACGCCGGATTGTTTTTCGATGATGGATGCGAGGAGCGCATAGCCGGTGTTGGAGTATTCGAATTTGGTACCCGGTGGGAACAATATTTTGGGTTGATGCGTAGCCAGTAGCCTGATCATATCCTTGTTAACGGCGATTTTACTGCTGTCCCAGTGTTCCTGGAATAATTCCATGTAATCAGGTAAACCGGATGTATGCTGGATAAGATGTTTTACGGTTATGTTATGATAGGGTAGTTCCGGAAAGAAATGCCGCAGGCTGTCGGAATAAGCTATCAGCCCTTTCTTTTTCAGGATCATGATGCCCATGGCGGTGAACTGTTTGGAAACGGATGCCAGTTCAAAAACGGTTTGGCTGTTTAAAGGCTTATTCTCCTTGATATTGGCAAGCCCGAATGATTTATTGTAGATGATTTGGCCGCTGTCGACCACCAACACATTGCCATTGAATTTCTCGTTCGCATACAGGCTGTTGAACAGGCTGTCGAGTTTCCGGGCTTTTTCCTGTCCTTGCATCACCGTGCAAAAAAGCATGAACAGGATGGTAGAGAATATTTTCATGTATTAAAGATAAGCCTGATATTAATTATGTTATCCTTTTGATTCATGTAAAAAAATTAATTTCAGCCTGTGGAAACATATGGAAAGATATTATTGGTGGCGATGCCGGTATTTTTATTGCTGGTCTTGTTTGAAAAGTGGTATGGCTGGAGGAAGGGTTTTGATACGGTCAGGCCCATGGATATGATCAGCAGTCTTTGTTCCGGCATTACCAATGTCACCAAGGATGTATTGGGGTTGAGCGTAGCCATCATCAGTTACGAATGGATGTACAGGCATTGGGCGTTGATGCATTGGCAAACCAACTGGCTGACGTACCTGGTTGTTTTTATCGTGCTTGATTTTGCGGGTTACGTGGTGCATGCCATCGACCATAAAATCAATTTTTTCTGGAATGCGCACCTGGTGCATCATAGCAGCGAAGAGTTTAACCTGGCCTGTGCCCTTCGGCAAAGCATTTCCGTATTTGTACGGCTCTTTGTGTTGTTGCTATTACCCGCTGCTTTGTTGGGCATCGAGCCATCAGTGATAGCCGTAGTGGGGCCCCTGCACCTGTTCGCTCAGTTCTGGTACCATACGCGCCATATTGGCAAGATGGGTGTTTTAGAAAAGGTCATTGTTACCCCATCACACCACCGGGTGCATCATGCCATCAACCCGGAGTATTTGGATAAAAATTACAGCCAGATTTTTATTATTTGGGATAAACTATTTGGCACATTCCAGGAAGAATTGCCCGGTGTGCCGCCTGTGTATGGGATCACAAGGCCTGTCCGCACTTGGAATCCCATTAAGATTAATTTTCAACATTTCTGGCTACTGGTCAAGGACGCGTGGCGCACGCGGAACTGGAAAGACAAATTCAGGATATGGTTTATGCCTACGGGTTGGCGCCCTTCGGATGTGGCGGAATCTTACCCCGTGGAAAAAATTAACGACGTGTACCAGTTCGAAAAATATGATACACCATATAGTAAACCTTTCCTGGCCTGGACATGGTTTCAATTGCTGATGTTGCTTGTATGCATCAGTTACCTGTTTGGCCAGATCGCGGACATTGGCATGCCGGGGATGTTGTATTACGGGCTCTTTGTTTTTTTATCGGTGTATGCATTAACGGACCTAATGGACAGGCAGGCTTCATCATTGTTCACAGGCATTATACGCGATTTAACAGGCATAATCTTAGTATATTTTCAGTCTGACTGGCTGGCAGGCGCGCAACTCGGGCAGCCGGTACAGATGTATATGTACGCGTATTTTATACTATCTCTTTCAGGGACTATTTATTTTTACCTTGAACACCGTAAAGGGCAATGAGCGTCTATGCATCTGCGTTAGGGTTAGTCCAATTGCCTTTAACCATTCTCCGATAGTTCATTGGGTTGCTGTTTTGTAAAGCCCCAGGCAACAAATGTTCGGGCCAGTTTTGGAAACAAAGCGGCCGCGTAAATCTTTTAATGGCATCGGGGCCAACAGCCGTGAAGCGGCTGTCTGTTGTGGCTGGGTAAGGGCCGCCATGATGCATGGCATGACAAACCGATACACCGGTTGGTACACCGTTTATGATCAACCTTCCACAATGCAGACTGATTTCATCCAGTAGGTCCCTGTAAGCGTCAAGTTCCGAATCTTCAGCCAGGATACTGCAGGTGAGCTGGCCTTTTAGTGAACGTGCAACATCAAGCATTTCTTCCATATCCCTGCATTCGACCAAAAGGGCAAAGGGCCCAAAAACTTCTTCATGCAGGTTTGGGTTCGTCAGGAAATAACGGGCATCTGTACACGCAATGGAAGCGCTCGCGTAGCCTTCAGGAATATTTGTCGGCATATCATTGAGGAGCCGCACGCCGGGTTGATGGAGAGCTTCTGACCTGTTCTGAATAAAATTCCTGTAGATGCCTTCATGCAGCATGGGTGCGGGATTGGATGCCGATGCGCATTGCGCGAGCTGTTCGCGGAAAACATCGAGGTCATCGTTTTTGATGCCAATGATGATACCCGGGCTGGTACAGAATTGTCCAACCCCTAACTGAATGGAATCAGCGAGCATGTCTGCCATTTGCCTGGCAGCTTGTTTGGCTTTGGATGGGAATAAGAATACCGGGTTCACGCTGCCCATTTCCGCAAATACAGGTATGGGTTCAGGTCGTTGGTTTGCCCAATCAAACAACTGTTTACCACCCGTGTAAGAACCTGTAAAACCAACGGCTTTGCATAAAGGGTGTTTGACCAGGGTTTCTCCAACGCTGTGTGCGTTCCCAAATAATTGCTGAAAAACGCCATCCGGAAAACCGGTTTTTGCTACAGCCAATTGAATGGCATCAGCCAGCAATTGGCAGGTTTTTGGATGCGCGGGGTGGGCTTTTACAACCACGGTGCACCCGGCCATAAGGGCTGAGGCGGTATCGCCGCCTGCGGTGGAATATGCGAACGGGAAATTACTGGCTCCGAAAATGACGACAGGTCCTAGCGGTATGTTCATTTTTCGGATATCGGGTTGTGTAGGGTTTTTATGCGTTTGGGCATGGTCGATGCGGAGGTCTAAAAAGCTGCCATCCTGTGCAACATCCGCATAGAAACGAAGTTGGAAAAGCATCCTGTTTTTCTCGGCTACCAGGCGGGAATGGGGAAGATGGGTTTCTGAAGCCGCAATATCAATCAGTACATCATGCAATGCTTCAACTTGCGCGGCGATTTCATACAGAAGTGCATGGCGTTCTCGAAGGCTGCTTTGCCTGTACCGCATAAAGGCAGACCATGATTTGGACATGGCTATATGTATGTCGTCTGCCTGTGCATCCGGAGTACTCATGCGATGAAATTAAATAAAAAAAAGCCCATCAAAATGATAGGCTTTCTAGTACCACGTACGGGAATCGAACCCGTGATTCCTCCGTGAAAGGGAGGCGTCTTAACCCCTTGACCAACGCGGCATTTAATTTTCGGAGGGCAAAGATAGGCAGGAAATGCATTTTCACCAAATTTTTTGGAAAAATGAAAGGGATTCTAATAGTACAGGCCCCATCCCGTCCGTCAAAATTAATCCCACCGTTTACCGGGCATTCCTGTAATTTTGCCTCGCAAAAATCAATCTCACATTTCAATTTTCAATTATGAGCACAGTTAAAGTTGCAATCAATGGTTTTGGCCGCATCGGCCGCCTGGTATTCCGCCAAATCTATGACATGAAAGGCATCGACGTGGTTGCCATCAACGACCTGACAAGCCCGGCCGTACTCGCGCACCTGTTGAAGTACGATACCGCCCAGGGCCGTTTTGGTCAGACTGTAACTTCAACTGACAACTCAATCCTGGTGAATGGCCATGAGATTAAAATTTACGCCCAAAAAGACCCGGCTCAAATTCCATGGGGACAGCACGATGTTGACGTGGTGATCGAGAGCACCGGCTTTTTTACTGATAAAGACAAAGCCGCCGCGCACCTGGCCGCCGGAGCCAAACGCGTTGTGATTTCAGCGCCCGCTACCGGCGACCTGAAGACCATCGTGTTTAATGTAAACCATCAAATCCTCGATGGCTCTGAAACAATCATTTCCTGCGCCAGTTGCACCACCAACTGCCTCGCCCCCATGGCCAAAGCCCTGAACGATAACTTTGGTATCGTAACCGGCCTGATGAGCACCATCCATGCATACACCAACGATCAGAATACGCTGGACGCGCCACATGCCAAAGGCGACCTGCGCAGGGCGCGTGCGGCTGCATCCAACATCGTTCCGAACAGCACCGGCGCCGCCAAAGCCATCGGGCTTGTACTTCCTGAATTGAAAGGAAAACTCGATGGTGGTGCACAACGTGTTCCGGTAATCACTGGTTCCGTAACGGAACTCTATTCTATCCTCGCCAAAAAAACCACTGCCGAAGAAGTGAATGCGGCTATGAAGGCAGCCAGCAATGAAAGCTTTGGTTATACAGAAGATGAAATTGTGAGCAGCGATGTGATCGGCATCAACTTTGGTTCATTGTTTGACGCTACACAAACCAGGGTCATGACCATAGGCGATCAGCAAATGGTTAAAACCGTGAGTTGGTATGATAATGAAATGAGTTATGTATCGCAATTGGTGCGCACCGTGCATCATTTTGCCGGCCTCATTTCGAAGTAATCTAATCAGTAAAAGGTTTCAGCAGGTTCATGGGTATTACAGTTTGTGATACTGATGGAACTGATGAAACCTTTTCAGTTTTTCACCGTTCAAAAAATTCCATATGTCTGCATTCAGCCAGTTTAATTTTTCCGGAAAAAAAGCATTGGTCAGGGTGGATTTTAATGTACCACTCGACGAAAATTTTCACATCACCGATGATACCCGCATGAGGGCCACTTTACCCAGCATCATGAAAATATTGTCGGATGGCGGTTCCGTAATCCTGATGAGCCACCTGGGAAGGCCAAAGGAAGGCCCGACGGATAAATATTCCCTCAAACACCTGGTGCCTCATTTACAATCATTACTTGGTGATTCACACACGGTGAAGTTCGCGGATGATTGTATCGGGCAATCTGCCATCGACGCGTCGTCGGGGTTAAAGCAGGGCGAAGTGTTGCTGCTCGAAAACCTTCGCTTTTATAAAGAAGAAGAAAAGGGCGACACGGCATTCGCGGAAAAGCTCAGTAAACTGGGTGATGTGTATGTGAACGACGCGTTTGGAACGGCACATAGGGCGCACGCTTCCACAGCGGTGATCGCGCAATATTTTCCGGCGGGCCATAAAATGTTTGGTTTGCTGATGGAGGGTGAAGTGAGCAGCGCGGAACGTGTATTGCATAAAGCTAAAAAGCCTTTCACTGCCATCATCGGTGGCGCCAAAGTTTCTGATAAAATCCTGATCATCGAAAACCTCCTGCAACGTGCCGATCAAATCATTATCGGGGGTGGCATGGCATATACTTTCTTCAAGGCCCAGGGCGGTGTTATCGGTAATTCGCTTTGCGAAGACGACAGGCTCGACACGGCCCGCGAGATCATTCAAAAAGCCAAAGAGAAAGGCGTTAAAATACTCCTGCCCGTTGATTCTGTGATTGCCGACAAGTTTGACGCGCAGGCCCAGACCACAACCAGCGAAAGCAATGGGATCCCTTCCGGCTGGATGGGGCTCGATATTGGCCCTGCCGCTGTTGCCCATTTCAAAGAGGCCATCCTGAACAGCAAAACCATTTTATGGAACGGCCCTATGGGTGTGTTTGAAATGGAGAAATTTCAAAATGGAACCAAGTCCATCGCGCTGGCTGTTGCGGAAGCTACCGGTAAAGGAGCATTCAGCCTGGTTGGCGGCGGCGACAGCGTAGCTGCCGTGAACAAGTTCAACCTCGCGGACCAGGTCAGTTATGTATCAACCGGCGGCGGCGCCATGCTGGAATATTTTGAAGGCAAAGTATTGCCGGGTATTGCTGCTATCAGGAACGTGTAAACGAAAATACTATTTTATCAAAGCGGCCACAGAGCCGCTTTTCTTTTTTTTGCAAAGCCTGGTATATTTTTTGCAAGACCGGCTAATCCGCTAATTTTATTTGATGATCGTTTCATACGAAGGCCCCTGCATCCGCATAATTTGTATATTTATCACCTTATTTTATCAGCCATGTCAAAAATAGCCGAATCAGAACTCATCATTACCGGGCGCGGCGCCATTTACCACCTCGACCTCAGGCCTGAAGAACTGGCCGAAACCGTTATTTTGGTGGGCGACCCCGATCGGGTAAAAAAAGTCAGTAAACATTTCGACCGCATCGAAGTCCAGTGCCAGCATCGCGAATTCATCACGCATACAGGCTATATTGGAAAAAAAAGGTTATCGGTTTTGTCAACCGGGATCGGCCCGGATAATATCGATATCGCACTGAATGAACTCGATGCCCTGGTCAATATCGATTTCAACAGCCGGGAGGTTAAGGCAGAAAAAAAATCATTGCAGATCATCCGTTTTGGCACTTCAGGCGCATTGCAGGCGGATATCCCCGTGGATGGTTTCGTGGCTTCATCGCATGGCATCGGCCTGGATAATTTATTAAATTATTACCGGTACGAAAAATCCCATGATGAAAATGCCATCGCGGAAGCATTCACCAAACAAACCGGTTTGGATACGGATATCACCAGGCCCTACGCGTTTGCAGGGAGCTCCCTTTTGCTGTCAAAGTTCAATAGTGGGTATCACCAGGGCATGACGGTGACCTGTCCGGGCTTTTATGGTCCGCAGGGCCGCATTCTAAGACTGGAAGTTAGCAGTCCGGGCCTGATCAACAAGCTCACAGATTTCCGGTACGGAAACCACAGGATCACTAACTTTGAAATGGAAACATCCGCTATTTACGGTTTGGGGCGATTGCTGGGCCATCATTGCATGAGCGTGAATGTGATTGTGGCGAACCGGGTGCTGCAAGCTTTTTCAAAAGACAGCAACGCGGCGGTTGAACAAATGATCCGTCATTCACTTGAAGCCCTCACAGCGGGCGATTGACCATTTAATTAAAGACAATGACCAAGATACAAATACCTGATTTTAGCCTTACCCCGCATATCGACCAGGTGGGAGTGGAGGAAAGGGCGTCCCGCGTTACCAAGCGCAGCATTAAGAATGAAACCAAAATCAATGGACTGAAGCTGGCTTTGAATATGATTGACCTTACCACTCTCGAAGGCAAGGATACGGATGGCAAAGTCAAACAAATGTGCTACAAGGCACAGCACCTGCATGATGTGTACCCGGGTTTACCAACTGTAGCGGCTGTCTGCGTCTACCCGTCAATGGTAGCCGTGGCCAAAAAAGCCGTGGGTAACTCGGGTGTGAAAGTGGCGGCGGTGGCAACAGCGTTTCCCAGCGGACAAGCGCCCCGCGATGTTAAAATCAGGGACACCAAATTCGCGGTAGAACAGGGTGCCGATGAAATTGATATGGTGATTTCCCGCGGGAAGTTCCACCAGGGCGAATACAATTTTGTGTTTGATGAAATCGCCGCGGTGAAGGAAGCATGCGGACAGGCCAGGCTGAAAGTGATACTGGAAACCGGCGAACTCGTTACCTACGACAATGTGCGCAGGGCCAGTGATATTGCCATGTATGCCGGTGCCGATTTCATAAAAACATCAACAGGGAAAATTTCTCCCGCGGCTACGTTGCCGGTAACGCTGGTGATGCTGGAAGCCATCCGTGATTTTTATTACAAAACAGGAAAGAAGATCGCGATGAAGCCTGCCGGCGGCATTTCGAAAGCCAAGCTGGCATTGCATTACCTCGTACTCCTTCAGGAAGTATTGGGTGAGGATTGGATGAATAATGAATGGTTCAGGTTTGGCGCCAGCAGCCTGGCAAACGATATCCTGATGCAGTTGATGAAACAACGTACAGGTGTCTATCAGTCGGCAGATTATTTTTCGATAGACTAAATTAATTTCATAAGGAATTATAAGTCCTTAAGGTTTCATAGGTTTACCTGTTCCAGAAAAAACAGGATTATGGCAACAATACAAAAGTTTGAAGATCTCATTTGCTGGAAAGAAGCGAGGATTTTATGTAAAGAGGTCGGGTTATTGGTCAGGAAGAAAAAGTTTGGAAATAATTTCAGGTTAATTCACCAGATTGAAGGATCGTCGGGTTCAATCATGGATAATATAGCAGAAGGATTTGAGAGAGGAGGCAACAAGGAATTGATTCAGTTTCTTTACATTGCCAAAGCTTCATGTGGTGAACTGAGGGCGCAATTATACAGGGCATTAGACCTTGAATATTTGACCCATACAGAGTTTAGTGAGTTGCGTGAAAAGGCGAATAAATTAAGTTGGTTGATTCAAAAATTTATTAATGCCGTAAGTGCATCCGCCCTTAAAGGGTATAAGTATAAATAAACTGAACGCTTTAATGATTAAATTTATACATATGTAACATCTAAAACCTATACAACCAATCCAACCTCTGAAACTCATGAAACTTATCCATCCTATTAAACTCATGAAACATATCTAACCTATACAACTTATCTAACTCATGAAACTTATCTAACTCATGAAACTTATCTAACCTATAAAACTTATCTAACCTATAAAACTTATCTAACTCATGAAACTTATTTAACCTATGAAACTTATCCAACCTATGAAACCCATCCAACCCATGCAACTTATACAACACCCATAACCTATACAGCAAATCGCGATCAAAATAACTACAATCAAATGGCCTCATCAAAAAACAATACACTCAAACTGAAATTTGACGCGGCGCGAAACCTCGCCCCGGCACCGGAGAGTAAAAGCGCGGCGAAAATCCAGCCACGGTACGACCTTTTTATTAATGGTAAGTTTGAGAAGCCTGCTTCTAAAAAATATTTCACAACCATCAATCCCGCCAATGAAGAAAAACTGGCGGAAGTGGCGGAAGCCAACCAGGCGGATGTGAACAAGGCTGTGGCCGCGGCGCGCCAGGCTTACGATAAAACCTGGAAAAAGATTTCGCCCCGGGAGCGCTCCAAATATATTTACCGTATTGCCCGGATGATACAGGAGAGGGCCCGGGAATTCGCGGTGATTGAAACACTGGACGGTGGTAAACCCATCCGTGAAAGCCGTGACTTTGATGTGCCCACCGCAGCCAATCATTTCTTTTATTATGCAGGATGGGCCGATAAACTTGAGTATGCTTTTCCAAACCGGAGGGTTTCATCATTAGGTGTGGCCGGGCAAATCATCCCTTGGAACTTTCCGCTGCTGATGGCGGCATGGAAGATTGCCCCGGCGCTGGCTGCAGGAAACACCGTGGTGCTGAAGCCCGCCGAAACCACACCGCTCACCGCATTAAAATTGGCGGAAATCATACAGGAAGCCGACTTGCCCCCGGGTGTGGTGAACATCATCACTGGCGCAGGAGCTACAGGCGCTGCGATTGTAAACCATCCGGATGTCAATAAAATCGCTTTTACAGGTTCTACGGATGTAGGCAAGATCATTCAAAAAGCGATCGCGGGCACTTCCAAAAAACTAACGCTTGAATTGGGCGGCAAAGCGGCGAATATCATATTTGAAGACGCGCCGATTGACCAGGCTGTGGAAGGTGTTATCAACGGTATTTTCTTCAACCAGGGCCATGTGTGCTGCGCCGGCTCGAGGTTGTTTGTGCAGGAAAGTGTCGCGCCAATTGTTTTACGCAAATTAAAAGACCGCCTCGAAACATTGATTGTAGGCGATCCGCTGGATAAGAATACCGATATCGGAGCCATCAACTCCAAACAACAACTGGAAGTCATTCAAAAATACCTGGCCATCGGCCAGAAAGAAGGCGCTGAGATGTATCAAAGCTCATGCACGTTACCCAAAAAAGGGTTCTTCTGTAAACCTACTTTGTTCACCAACGTGGCACAATCGAACCGGATTGCACAGGAAGAAATTTTCGGGCCGGTACTTGCCATTCAAACTTTCCGTACGGTTGATGAAGTGATTGAAAAGGCCAACAATACGGCTTTTGGTTTGTCGGCCGGCGTGTGGACAGACAAAGGTTCTAAAATATTCAACCTAACCACTAAGCTCAGGGCAGGCGTGGTTTGGGCAAACACATATAACAAATTTGATCCAACATCACCATTTGGCGGATACAAGGAAAGTGGATTTGGCCGGGAAGGCGGATTGCACGGTATTGATGCATATGTGAAATAGGTTCTACCCTTTTACTTTTAAATTTTTACTTTTTTGTCATGGCAAAAACTATATCAAAAAAAATAACCGCTGCCATTCATGCTAACGGTAACGGCCAACACAAATTAGAGAGCGAGAAAAGGCTTGAAGTGCTGAAGACATATAAAATATATGTTGGTGGGCAATTTCCCCGTACAGAGTCTGGACGGTATTATGTTGCCCAAAACGATAAAGGGGAAAAACTCGCCAATGTTTGCCTTTGTTCAAGGAAGGATGTGCGCGACGCTGTAGTGGCTGCCCGTGGCGCGTTTGGCGGATGGTCGGCGCGTGCCGCTTTCAACCGCGGACAAATCCTGTACCGCATTGCTGAAATGCTGGAAGGCCGTAAAGCCCAGTTTGTGGATGAACTCATGCGCCAGGGATATTCCCGCGTACAGGCAGAAAAAGAAGTACTTCTGGCGATTGACCGCCTGATTTATTATAGTGGATGGTGCGATAAATTTCAACAGGTATTCAGCTCGGTGAACCCGGTGGCATCCCCACATTTTAATTTTTCAACACCCGAACCTACCGGAGTGGTTACAGTAGTCGCGCCGCAACAATCCGGTTTGCTCGGACTGGTGTCGGCCATTGCGCCCATCATCTGCGGAGGTAACACCTGCGTGGTGCTGGCATCTGAATCAAAGCCTTTGTGCGCAGTGACTTTCGGTGAAGTGCTGAACAGTTCCGATTTGCCCGGGGGCGTGGTGAATATCCTGACCGGGAGCCCTAAGGAATTATTGCCTTTCCTCTCTGACCATATGGATGTAAATGCCATCTGGTACTCAGAAAACAACCATTCAGCCATACAGATGATCCAGGAAAAAGCATCACTGAATGTAAAGAGGGTCCGGATTTATGACGTTGTAAACTGGGCATCAGAACAGGGGCAGTCTCCTTATTTCATCCTCGATTTCCAGGAAATCAAAACAACATGGCACCCCATCGAGTTAATCGGTGGCGCAAAAGCTGGTTATTAAACCATCTTAAAGCTTTTGAATGGCCGGCATATCATATCTTAAATTAGATTAGATTTGTAAGGCCTGCAAACTTATGCCTGACACCCGGCAAAATCCAATGGCCTGATCAGCCAAACAAACATCATATTCAATCACACAATACTTATTTTATGAAACGTTCAGGACTATTGATTCTTTTAGGCATTTTGGTTATCCTCGGATTTTGGGGATGCAATTCGTATAACGGACTGGTGAAGCAGGACGAAAGTGTTAAAAAGGCATGGAACAATGTACAGACAGAATATCAGAACCGTTCAGATCTTGTTGGAAACCTCGTCAATACTGTTAAAGGCGCAGCCAATTTTGAACAAAAAACACTAACAGATGTGGTGGAAGCAAGGGCTAAAGCTACCAGTGTGAATATTAATGCAGATAACCTCACACCTGAAAAAATTGCTGAGTTCCAAGCTGCCCAAAGCCAGTTAAGCGGCTCACTGAGCAGGTTGCTTGCTACCGTTGAGGCCTATCCGACATTAAAGGCTACAGAAAACTTTACAAAACTGCAAGGCCAGCTGGAAGGAATTGAAAACAACATCAAGAATTCTCGAAAGATATTCAATGATGAGATTAATCTGTATAACACAAAGGTTCGTTCCTTCCCAATGAACATTCTTGGCGGGATTTTTGGCTTCAAACAAAAAGAAGGATTTAAAGCAGATCCCGGGGCAGAAAAAGCGCCTGAGGTTAAATTCTAAGCAAGCAATCCATGAAGAATAATCGTTATTCCGGTTATATCATTGGTGCCATACTTGTTGCCATTGGTATTTACATTGCAGTTGCTTTCAACGGACTAGTTAATAAAGAGGAGAGAATGAAATTGCAATGGAATGAAGTCCAGAATGCTTATCAAAGAAGACTCGATCTAATTCCGAATGTGGTGAATGTGGTAAAAGGCGGGACTGATTTTGAACAAACCACTTTGCAAAAAGTTACGGAAGCAAGGTCAAAGGCTAGCAGCATGAAAATATCTGGAGAGCCTACTGCTGAATCTTATAATGAGCAAACTAGGTTGCAGGATGAACTTGCTAGTGCCGCCACCCGGTTAATGATTGTTGTGGAAAAATACCCTGATATACAAGGTACACGCGCATTTGCAGACCTTCAGACACAGCTGGAAGGAACCGAAAGAAGGATCAAAGTAGCCCGTAAAGATTTCAATGTGTCTGTCGCAGCATATAACAGCTATGTAAAAAGTTTTCCAACCAGCTTGGTAGCAACCCTTTTTGGATTCAGTGCTAAAGAAGGTTTTCAGTCTGATAAAGGTGCAGACAAGTCTGTTGAAATCAAATTTTAAAATATCACCTTAGTGGCCTTATTTTCAATTTTTAAAAAGAAAGATTTCTTTTCAGCTGCTGAAAAGGAGCAGATTGTTGCTGCCATTCGAAGCGCCGAGAAGAACACCAGTGGAGAAATAAGGGTTTTTATTGAAAACAGGAATCCTTTTGTTGATCCGCTCGACCGAGCATCACAGCTATTTTTTAAACTCAAAATGCAGGAAACCGATCATCGAAATGCAGTGTTGCTGTATATCGCCATGAAAAGCCATGAACTGGCATTGTTTGCTGATGAAGGCATTTACCGGGAAGTTGGGGCCGAATACTGGAATCTGGCAGTTAAAAATATGATCAAAGAATTTTCGAATGATCATATTCCTACAGGGATTGAACAATGTGTACGCCAGATCGGCGTCACGCTGACTGAAAAATTTCCATATATACCCACGGAAGATAGAAATGAATTGCCGGATGATATCGTTTTCGGCAAATGATGAATTTTGAACCATTCATGATGAAGTTTGCATACATATTACTGTTCGTTTTTTGTACAGTGTTAACTATTGACGCTTTTGCTCAGAATGTTTCAATGCAAGATGTCATTAAGAATAAGCCGAATCCTCCGAAACTTGTCAATGATTATACCAATACACTTACCCTCGACCAACAACAGGCACTAGAACGCAAACTGGTGACACTCGATGACAGCACTTTCATACAGATCGCAGTCGTTATCGTACCAACGTTGAGTGATATGGATGTGGCAGATGCTGCTCTTGAGCTCGGCAGAAGCTGGGCTGTGGGAAATAAAAAGAATAACAGCGGGGTTGTATTATTGATTGCAAAGAACGACCGCAAACTCAATATATCGCCGGGATATGGCCTGGAAGGCGCCCTAACAGACATTGAAGCTAGCCATATTATCCAGGATATCATCAGGCCAAATTTTAAAGGCGAGGATTATTATCGGGGGATTGATGAGGGCACCGATGCCATCATCAAAGCGGTAAAAGGCGAGTATCAAACACCCCGGAAAAAAGATAAGGGGATTTCGACAGGCACCATCCTGCTGATCATCCTGCTGGTGTTTATTTTTCTTGCAATCACATCAGGTGGCGGCGGGGGATTTACCGGCAGCAGGGGTGGTACTTTTATGAGCCGCAGGGGTTACCGCGGATTCAACGGGCCTGTAACCTGGGGCGGAGGTTTAGGTGGAGGATGGGGAGGAGGAAGTTCCGGTGGTGGCGGATTCGGAGGGTTTGGCGGCGGAAGTTTCGGGGGCGGCGGCGCCAGTGGTTCATGGTAGGATCAATGACATTATTACATAAAAAAACAACGGCTTTATGGGCCGTTGTTTTTTTTCGTGTGTACGTTAACGTTATTTCTTATACACAGACTGGATATAATCTTCAATTTCCTTTCCCTTCGCTTTTGTTATAATGCCAAAGGATTTGTCGAAACTTGGTGTTACGAATGATCGGAACTGTGATGGGATTTTGTTCAGGAAACCGATCATGTAGTCGATACCTCTTTTTACCTTGGTTACATCATTGATTTTGCTGAGGTAGGTAGCGAATTTGTCGTTCATGGTCAGCTTTTCCTGGCTCAGCGGCGCTTTATCGTATGCTTCCGCGATATAATCGAAGTCGGCTTCCGTGCCTTTTGAAATCAGGATATCGGTCACCACCTCACCCAAACTGCCTTTCGCGTCCTTGCCGTATTTGCGGGCCAGTGAATATGCATTCTCTCCATCCAATGCCGTCAACCCTTTTAGCGCAGAGCCTGCCACTGAATATGATGAATCATTGATGGCTTTGTCGTAAATGTATTTGTATTTGGCGTCGCCGTTCTTCACCAGGAAATCAATGGCCGCGGCGCGAACCAGGCTGTGGCGGTCTTTCTGCGCGATTTCTTCTATGTCAGACAATACCACTTTATCGTTCTTATAAGGAGACATGGCCAGTTTGCGGATTGTATTTACACGCAGGCGATGGAATTTATCCCTTAAGCCATTGGCGATTTCAGGCATATTTTTCTTGGCAAAGAAATCGATCGCTTCCATACGGTCAACATAGTTGCGTGCGTATTTCCATTGTGCCACATACATTTCTTCGGGTTTGTTGTCTGTTTTTTCAGCCAGCAGGTATTTGTCGGCATCCACATTGATCAACTCTGGCTTGCCGTTTACATTGAATGTGAAACTGTCTACCTTGTTTTCTACCCATACATCATAGCGTTTGCGGTTTCCGGCTTCATACACATCAATGGCGATGGGCAGTTTGAAAACCTTACCTGATTTTTGTGTTTGTTCTACGGTAACAGTGGCTTTGCCCGGAACATCAAAATTGTAACTGATCTTCAACTTCGGGTGACCGCTACCGTAATACCATTGGTTAAAGAACCAGTTCATGTCGCGGCCTGTCACTTCTTCAAAAGCCAGTCGTAACTGATCGGCTTCGCCTGTTTTGAATTTATTGGTAGCCAGGTAATTGTTCAGCGATTTGAAGAAGGCATCGTCTCCAACAATATGGCGGAGCATATGCAAAATGCGACCGCCTTTGTTGTAGCTGACGGCGTCAAACATGTCTTCCTTATTGGCATAATGATGGCGTACAAGGTCTTTTTGCTCGCTGCCGCTCATCAGGTAGCCACGCATGTCATCCATATGGTGTGCATCGGCAAAATCCTTTCCGTACTTATATTCATCCCAGAGATATTCGCTGTAATTGGCAAAGCTTTCGTTTACGGTTAACTGGCTCCAGCTTTCTGTGGTAACCAGGTCGCCAAACCATTGGTGGAATAACTCATGCGCGATGGTTTCTTCCCATGAATTGCCGTCAACCAGTTCGCGGCTGTTCTGGTATGCGCTTTCCTGGTGAATGGTGGCTGTCGTATTTTCCATCGCACCGCTCACATAATCGCGGCTCACAATTTGAGCATACTTCGGCCATGGGAAATCAATGCCCAGTAAGTCAGAGAAGAACTTCATCATTTCAGGCGTGTTGCCAAATACCTTTTTGGCATAAGGCGCTTGTTCTTTCTCTACATAATAGCTGACTTCTTTGCCTTTGTAGGGACTGTCTTTAATCACGCTGTATTCGCCAACACCCATGAAGAACAGGTAAGGCGCGTGTGGCAGGTCCAGCTTCCAGGTATCGGTGCGTGTGCCATCAGTATTTTTCTTCTGGCTAACCAGCAGTCCATTACTCAGGGTTACGTATTTTTCAGGTACCGTCATGGCCAGTTCTTGTGTGGTTTTCTGGTTGGGTTTATCGATGGTCACCATCCATGCGCTGTTTGATTCGGTTTCGCCCTGCGTCCAGATTTGTGTAGGCTTGCCCTTTTCTTCGCCGCGGGGATTGATGAAATACAATCCTTTGGCATCGGTAATGGCTGCACTGCCTTCCGCTTTTAACTCATCAGGCTTGCTGATATAATCAAAGTAAAGGGTATATGAATCTTTCGAACTATAGGTTTTATCGAGCTTGATGCGGAGTTCCATGCCATCGTAGCTGTATTTTAAGGGAACTTTCGCTTTGCTGGCATTCACCAGGGCCACTTCCTTAAACTCCATACCTTTGGCATCAAGGGTTACGGAATCGGTGGGGTAAAAATGGGGGCGAAGGGTCAGCCATTCTTTCCCATACAGGTACGATTTACTGAAATCGAACCGTACATCCAGTTTGGTATGCACCACATTGTTGATTTTAGTAGGGGTGGCCCTGAAAATTTTTTTCCAGGATGTGTCCGCAGGTTCCTGTCCCATTTGGGCAAAAACCGACAGGCAACTGAAGGCCGCCGCCAGCAATAAAGTCGTTCTCTTCATATTTGATTTGATTTATAGGGTAAAAGTAAATGCCTGACGCAAATAATGAGGCCAATTTTTTTATAAATGGCAAATCGGGCAGTTTAAGTAGCTTTGACCGGCATACCGCAATTATTCATGATGAGATTTCTGCCAGTTTTTCTTTTTACCGTGCTGATGCAGCAAGTGCAGGCGCAAACCTTTCATTATCTGTACCTTGAAACGGAGGGTGGACAGCCTTTTTATGTCAGGATGCAGCAAAAAACCTATTCATCGGCAGCCTCGGGTTACCTTCTGATACCCAGGTTAAGTGCCGGTAAACAAGTGATGACCATTGGGTTTCCCGGTGATGCCAGGCCAAGGGAATACGCCATCATGCTGCAGCATGATGCAGGGTATATGTTGCGAAAAACAAATTCGGGCAACTGGGCGCTCACTGACCTGGCAGACCCATTAAAAATGATCCCCGTTCCCGATTCCACGCCAACCAACACATCCTCGTCTACCCAGGGCAGCCTTTCCGATCTGTTATCCCAGGTGGTGGGAGATACGGAACTGGCTAAAGAAAAAAAATCAGATTCCGCTATAGAAGAAAAAAGCGGGGAAGCCGCAACGATGACTTTACAGCCGGAAACTTCCATTGACAAGAAATCTTCAAAACCCCAGTTGGTTCAAACAATCAGTCGGCAGGCCGGGCCCACCGGATGGAATGCATTGTATATTGTACAGAATGCAGACAAAGAGGATACGGTCAGTGTATTGATTGAGGCGCCAAGTGAAATGGCCATTGAAGCTCAACCGGCAAGGGGCCAGAAAGATTCATCCATAACCACCGCTCAAACCAAGGTTGCTGCACCTGTAAAGCCCAACACATGCAAGTCAGTCGCGGGCATGACGGAGTTTTTGCGCTTGCGTAAATTGATGGCCGCCCAGCAAACGGAAGAAGCCATGACTGAACAGGCCAGGAAGTTTATGCGTAATACGTGCATCAGCACAGATCAGGCTAAGCGATTATCTGACCTGTACCTTACGGAAAAAGAACGGTATGCTTTTTTTGACCTGGTCTACCCGAATATCACTGACCCCGATCGTTTCCCGGAACTGGAAAAACAACTGACCGACACATATTATATCAACCGCTTCAGGGCCATGTTGCGTTAATTAAGGTTTATGGCAAGGTATTTTTTATCCGTCGCTTATCAGGGGTCTGCTTATGCAGGTTTCCAGGTGCAGCAAAACGCGGTCACCATTCAATCGGAACTGGAGCGTGCCATGGCAGTATATTTCCGGGAACCTGTCGGGCTAACAGGTTCATCGCGCACAGATAAGGGTGTACACGCTGTTGAAAATTATTTTCATTTTGATTTTGCCTATTACGACCCCTCCGCCTGGCAGCACCATATCTATCATATCAATGCGATATTGCCGCCCGACATTGTTGTACTGGCCGTTCGCCTCGTCAGGGACGGCGCGCATTGCCGTTTTGATGCGTTAAGCAGGGAATACGAATACCGCATTTATCAGCATAAAAACCCATTCCTGGATCAGCGGGCCTATTTTTTCCCGTTTAAACTTGATCTTGATGCGATGCGCTCTGCAGCCGCGATGCTGATGGAGTACGATGATTTCAGTAGTTTTTCGAAACGGAATACACAGGTAAAGACATTCATTTGCAATATCATGGTTAGTGAATGGATATGTAAAGATGATTGCCTGATTTTTCACGTTCAGGCCGACCGCTTCCTGCGCGGTATGGTGCGTGGACTCACTGGTACCATGTTGCGTGTGGGGACCGGTAAGGTTTCCGTGCCAAATTTTGCTGCTATTATTGACAGTAAGGATTGCACACAAGCAGATTTCTCCGTGCCTGCACATGGTTTGTATTTGATGAAAGTGGCTTATCCGGATGATATTTTTATCGGATGATTTCTGATTATGAATGCTTATTTTTAAGGACAAGGTTCTATGCCTATGTCTTTCTTTCTTCCTGCGGCAACCTTACTGTTATGCCTAACCTTTGAGAGGGCTTTTGCACAGCCATACAAGGCGCAGGATTCTGTTGCCATTTACAAAATGCTGGAAGAAGCCGATGCCAGTGACCTTTCCGGCGACATGGATAAGGCATTGGGCCATGCACGTGAAGCGCTGGCATTAAGCAAGTCGAAAAAAATGGACCGGGGCGCGGGTTTCGCATTGCTGAAAATCGCGGACCTAGTGTTGAAAAAGGATGGAGCGGCGAAAACTTCCGCTTTGTATGACGAACCATTCAGGATCGGGCTTAGGCTGAACGATAGTTTCCTGTTGGGTTTAACCAAGCACCAGTTGGCACAATATTACCGCGACCAGGTACAGTACCCTGAAGCCATTGATTCGTATAAACAAGCTGTTTCATTTTATCGACCTTCTGCCGAAGGGCATTACATCGCTTTGGCAAGCAATGACCAGGGACTGCTGTATGAACGGATGGGGCAGTACGATAAGGCCATCGACATGTACCTGCAGGCCATCCGTTTTTTTGAAAAGGAAAATGATATCAAGGAAGCTGCGAACACCACAGGCAATATCGGCATCGTGTATTACAGGATGGGGAAGAAGCAGGAAGCGATCCGTCAGTTCAGGGTTTCTGCGTCAATGAGGGAAAGCATTGGTGATGTAAAAGGGCTCACGGCTGTGTATGGCAACTTGGTTACCGCTTTTTCATCCCTCGATCAGCAGGATTCCGCCAGCCATTATCAGCGCCTGGCTTTGCAGAATGCGGAAAAGACCGGCGTGAAACATACATTGGCGCAAGCTTACGCTAATGCGTCTTCACTTGCATCACGGCAGCAAAAATGGAAAGAGGCGCTGGATTATGAACGCAAATCAATTGCCTTATACCAGGATGTGGGGGATCAGCTTAAGCTGGCCAACAGGTTTCTGTCATTAGGGTTGATTTACGATAAATTGAATGATTCCATTGCTGCTGAAAATTCATTCGCCAGCGCGATGGATATCGCGCGAAAACTGCAGAACAAACCACTCTTTCAAAGCATTTATACAAGCGGTTCGGCATTTTACGCGAGAAGGAACAACCATCAGCGGGCCCTAGATTATTTTAAATTTTCCACTGCATATAAAGACAGTGTGTTGAACGAAAAAGTCAGTGCCAATGTGGAGGAACTGAAAACGAAGTATGAAACGGAAAAAAAGGATTTTGATATTGCCAGGCTTGAAACAGAAAAGAAGCTGAAGCAATTGGAACTGGAAAAGAAAACTGCGATTATAGAAGGCAATCGCATATTGGCTGCCAGGAAAGAAGCTGAAATTGCCTTGTTGAAAAGGGATGAAGAAATTAAAAGGCTTGAACTGGCGCAAAAGAAAGAGGAACTGGCCCGGCAGGAATTATTGGCCAGGGAATCGGAGCAACAGGTGCTGAGGTCGTTGCAGGAATTGCAAATCGCGGAAAACGAGAAAAAATTACGGCAAAGGCAACTCGAGCGGGAACGTTTATTGCGCAACGGCATGATTGCCCTGGTTGTTTTATTATTCCTGATTGGATGGTTGTTGTTTAACCGCTTTAAACTGAGGAAAAAACTGGAGGAAAAAGAAAAATTGCTCGAAGTGCGGAACAGGATTTCGAAAGACCTGCATGATGATATTGGCAGCACACTGACGAGTATTCATATCCTGAGCCGGGCTTCGGAACAATCACTCGAAAAAGAGCCTGGAAATGTCAGAAGAATGCTGGGCGATATTTCGCAACAAAGCCAGTCGATACAACAGAATATGAGCGATATTGTATGGGCCATCCGCCCCGACAACGACAAAGTGGAAAATCTCGTCAACCGGATGCGTGAGAATATCGGGCTTACCCTGGAACCCAGGCAGATCCAATGCAGCTTTGAGGCCGATGAGAACCTGTTGCGCCAGTCATTGCCCATGGAAGCCCGCAAGGAAATCCTGTTGATATATAAAGAGGCCATCAATAATATCCTGAAACATGCGCATGCTACTGAAGTGAATATTCGCGTAACCCGGCAGGATGGCTTTTTAAGGATGACGGTGCGGGATAACGGGACCTGGAAGGAAAAGTCAACCACGTATAGCGGAACGGGCACCACGTCTATGTCGCAAAGGGCCGCGTCCATTAACGGTACCCTGCGCATTGATGGTTCAGCACATGGAACCACCGTAACCCTTGATGTACCTGTAACATGATTATGTGACAAAGTATGGCCTTTATATAATAGTAATTTTGATTGATCAATGGGAGTAAAAATCATTATTTACGAAGACAACCAACACCTCCGCAACAGTTTGCAGTCGCTGCTCCGTTTCCAGGACGAAATAGAACTGCAGGCTATTTTGCCAAACGCCCAAACCGTGTTGCAGGATATAGAAGTTTTTTCGCCGGATGTGGTGCTGATGGATATAGATATGCCCGTAGTTAATGGTATTGAAGCATTAAGGCAAATCCGCAACCAGTACCCTGAATTGCCGGTTTTGATGCTCACTGTTTTTGAAGACAACGATAATATATTTCATGCCATCTGTGCCGGTGCCAGCGGGTATCTGCTCAAGAAAAATATTGACCAGGTTGTGCCCGCGGTCCGCGATGTGTTAAGCGGCGGCGCGCCCATGACGGGTGTTGTGGCCCGAAAGGTTTTATCGCTATTCCCGAAACCGGCCATGCCTCAGCCAGCAGATGACCATTCATTATCGGCAAGGGAAACGGAATTGTTGCAACTCCTGATCAGGGGCTACAGTTATAAAATGATAGCCGACGAGTTACAGATCGCCCTCGAAACCGTGCGCACACATATCAAAAGGATATACCGGAAACTCCAGGTAAACAGCGCTACAGAAGCCATTTATAAAGCTACACGCGGAGGCTCCCTCTAAATGATTTCCCTAATAAGCTAATGTTGTCCCATCATCATGGGATTGTTATCCTTTAGCAGCTCGTATAATTTCACATCCTCAGTCATCCATTAAACTGATTATATGTGGCATTATATCCTGCGCTTAAATTTTATTTTAATCTTATGCATATCCTTCACGATTGTTCAGCAAGCCAACGCCCAGGTTGATGCCCGCGTTTGTTATTGTTTCAGCCAATCGGTGCCGGATGATTTCATGTTTTCTTCCAGGGCTTTTTACGGTACAATGGGCATAACCCTGTCCCGGGATATTGAGATCAGGCCGGCGCAGTCAGACTATGTCAGGTTCTCTATACCAAAACTGCCACTGCAAAAGGGCTGTTCGGCATCATATACATTGTATGTGGCCGATATGTCGGGTAAGAAAGTGTTTGAAGCTACCGGTCAAACCGGGCAGTTCAGTTACCGCTTTCCTGCATGTGGAACCACCTATGAAGTTGTATTGATGGCCGCAGCAAAGTCTGGGAAAGGATCTGATGGCCAATGTGTACGGCGTGTACGCTTTAGGGTTAGTCCGGTGTGTAACCAGGTAGTATGCGAATGCTTTATGCAAAAAAATACAAAGTCATTGTCTGCCGGCGATTTGTCGGTCAGCGGCCAGGTGCAATGCCTGCCTTCTTCATCCGGTAAACGGAATTATGTGGTCAGGTTTTCAGTTACCAATAAAACGAACTGTATCCTGAACCTGCAATCAATGACCGTGCACGGGCAAACCATTGAAGTGCCTGCAATCAATACGGCGCCGAAAGGAACAACCAGTGGTATGTCATTGGGTTTTTCCACGCCTGTATCGCAAAATCCACCCGCGGATAATAAGCTGGGAATGCTCGTCCGCTACAGCCTTAATGGCAGGAAATGTGCCATGAGCCTTGAATTGCCTTATCAATCTTGTCAATAAAAAAAATCAAAAATATGAAGCAGGCATTATTATGTACATTCTGTATCTGTTTACTGGTAATTTCTTTACCATTGACCGCTCAGGAACCGGCGAAAAAATCGAAGGCTGTAAAAACAGCCGAGACAGCCAATCAGAAATCAAGGGAAATCAGTGAAGCCAGCGGGCAAATCATGAATGAGTCGCAGCAAGTGGCTTCCAATGTGCAACAAACGGTAGCCAATGCAAAAGCGGTGGTGAAGATATTTGAACCCATCCTGAGGTTCAGGCTTAAAAAGAAAGCGGCATCAGAAAGCCCTGTTGCTTCAGCGGAAGCACCGGTTGCGGCGCAGCAGGAACAAGCTGCCGGATCCGGCGAACAAACAGCAACAACGCAATCCGATATGCAGGCTACTTATGTGACGCCATCTGATATCGCCTCCGGCACAGAAATTATCGCGGAAAGCGCTGCGTATAATACCGATGGAACAGCCAACCTTGGCAGCCAGAATAATAAAAAATTTGGTTGCTATATCGATATGATGCGCGGTGCCATACTTGATGAGGTGGATGCCGCTGGCCAGTCAAAATCAATTGACCTCATTTTCACGGCTACAAATGCTTTCAATGAGCAGGTGCCAATGTATGCATTCCTCACCCCTTCGTATGTAAAAAATGATGCTTTCGCGTATAATTTCTTCAAAGGCGTTAACTACAAAGACAGGAATATCCCACCCGCTTCATGGGAAGAAGTCAATGAATCTGAAGTAGCCATGACGGCACTTACAGGCGATAAGTTTGAGAAAATCCAGAACAATAACCAACTCATGGCAGTGATTAAACAAGTGCGGGGGTTTGGACAAAAAGTGGAAAGCCGCACCAAACTCGATGGCAAAGTCATTGCCGTTAAAACAGAAATGGGTGACCGCACTGCATACGGTTTGCTGTATATCATGAACCATTATGGTACAACAGGGGAAAACGGGTATTTGAAAGTAAAGATCAAAGTGACGGGATTTGATGCCACAGGCGATGGCAACCCGGATGCTTCCATGTATCAAACCTCATATTAATGCTAAAAAAAATAAACATGAAAACACTCATAACAGCAGGTACATTATTAATATCACTTAACCTGTGTGCACAATTACCGGCTGCAAAATCGAAAGCAATTACAGCGCCATTGAATACCAACAGGCAGGTGCTATCAACGCAATATGAGCTGGATAATTTTGAAACAACGGTTAATGTGCGCATCAGAAGGGGGGAAGATGGATTGAGGCCCGGACAAATGGTTCACGCGATGCTGCAGCTCACGGATGGGCGCGTGATTCGGGCAACACAAAATGATATTCCCATATCGGCGGAAAAGATTTTTGAATTTAGTGGCGGCACAATACCGATCAACAACGACAGGTTTCGAAACCAGTCGGAGTATGGCAATATCGGCCCCTTTACATTCCGCGGCAGGTCCAGCCGGATACAATCCCTTCAATTGGTCATTTATGAGCAGGGAAGGATGCCTTCGGAAACACCCGATAATTTTGATGTAGCGGGCATTGAGATGAAGGCGTTTGTAACTGATATTAAGCAGACGCCGAAACGCATAGTGGAGTCTTCACGAACGATACTGAATGAAACATACAGCGGACTGCGTGTGTTTGGCAGTGGCGTGCTGCTTACCCGCGAGCTAAGGCCAAAGGGAACGTACCTGCCTTTGCAAAAAGACGAAGTCCCCCCACCACTTAAATTTTACCTCCTCACGGGCGGTGATGCTATGAAATCCGGTTTCAGCCACGCCAAATTCCTGGTGGAATTAAAAAGCGGCGGGATTTTGGAAACCGATATACGCGGGGCGACAAGGAGCAATTACCTGTTGATCGGACAAACATCCACCAATATCAAATGGCATGATATCAAACGGATTGGTATCCGGTACATCTATCCGTCAAACATGTTTGACCGCGACGATTGGCTGCTAAGCGGGCTCGCGGTTGACTATGATTCCTTTTATGTGGGCCCTATCCGCATATTTACTGATTGGAAGCTGAATAAAACATTCAATGGCGATGGCCAGGGTACCACCTGGTGGAGCCCGGTGCTGAATCTATGATCCCTGGTGGCTAACGGAAATGGACAAACGAAAATATTCATCAAACTAAAACATATGAAAAAGCAAATCCTGGCATCATTGGTATGCCTGTCGATATCAAACATGGTTTTTTCGCAATTGGGCGGGGTGCTGACCAAGCCAATGCCCGAAAAGGAATTTCAGCAGGTGAAATCCATGCTTGGGAAAATGGACCCCAAGTCTTACCTCATCAAAATGAAAGTGGTTGGCGCTAACGGGCAGGTCAGGAATGAAATATTGGGTATGAAAAACCTGGCGGGATTACAGAAAGACGCGTTGACTGGTGGTTTTTCAGTAGATAACAGCGCGTCGATGTTTAAGGTTCCCGGCCGTGACGGTACGCAGGGAAACAATGGGCCGGGCTTTGGCATCAATAACGGCACCAGGTCGGAGCCAGGGAATAATAACAGCCAGGGTTCAGGGTTTGGCATGAACAACCCAAACCAGGGAGGTGTGCAGGAACCCGGTGCCGGCGCGGGTAACCAGTCTGGGCAGGGTTTTGGTACCCGTATAGACCAGATGGGAAATAATGCACCTGGCATTTCGAGGCCGGCAGGAATGGCAATGGGTAAAGATGGAGCCACCACCGGCGGGGGTGATAAGCCGGATGCGGGCGGAAGCAAAACAGACCCAGGACCAAAAACCGGGTCAAATGCAGGCAGTGGAGGTGCTACACCACCTTCATCCGGAGGAGACCGGACCCCACCCAACAGCACGGGAAGCGGGGGCAGCGGAGGCGACAGGACGCCACCCAACAGCAGCGGAGATCGTACCCCACCTAATTCTTCTGGCGTAAACAGTGGTGGAAATTACACCACAACACCTCCCAATCGTAGTCCGGACGGCCCCAAGCCCCCAAACGATTACGGTGGAAACAATGTACCGGGAGGGACCCGGGCATCTATGCCCAACCCGGATCAATCATCCGGAAATGGCAAACTGGCATTGGCTCCTGGAAGCCAGGGAGCAGCGGGTGCTGTACGGACGAGCCCATCCATGGCAGCCGGTATCAAAAAGCCGGGATTGGCAACGGGGAGGTCGATCATTACTTTACCAGGCAATTTTCAACAGGGAAGTTATTTTATTTGCGACCAATGTAATTCCAAATCGCTTGGAGTAGCCGGCGTTCAGAAGCTTGAGCGCTTGTTGATGAAATACAAATGATGCCTGGAAAGCCGGATACGAATGAGCTTAGCCGGTAATTTGCCGTGATGATGCATCGGGTTAGCCCGAATACAATCAGATTGCCCCTGATAAGGATCGGCGGGTATCCGGTTAAATGAACGGCATGGGTATCCTCCCGCGGATTTGGTGAATGGGGAAACGAAAAAAATGAGGCTTTGCGGATTCAGGTTTCATGCGGGTTTCAGGCATTGATCAGGATAAAGATTCAAAAAAACTTTGTTGGTTATGCGGAACACCCTATCTTTGCCCTCCGCTTTTGAAAAAAGAGCAGTTCTTTACATCGAAATCAAGCCAAAAACAAGGATAAGTTTTCCACATACCTGAAAATAAATTTGGAGGATATGTTGAGGTCAAATACCTTTGCACTCCCAAATGAAAATCAGGCAGATCTGAAAAGAAATTTGGAAAAAAAGTTCTGAAAAATTTTGGTTGAATCAATAAGGCCTCTTACCTTTGCACTCCCGAATCAAAAACGGGTTTAAAAGTAAAGCCGAAAGATCTTTGAAAGTTTGGAAATAGCAGCGATAATCTCATGATTATCAAGGTAAAGGTTAACGCAACAATACACATTTTGATTGACGTTAATTTCCGATGAAATTACAGTCAGTTCAAACAACTCATTTACAATGGAGAGTTTGATCCTGGCTCAGGATGAACGCTAGCGGCAGGCTTA